>Ga0209692_10000609_pt1 | contig 74421 bp, 62 predicted proteins | sample tdDd472_FD_187129 | JGI IMG/M metagenome (GOLD analysis project Ga0209692, IMG submission 187129) | Marine sediment microbial communities from the Atlantic coast under amendment with organic carbon and nitrate - tdDd47.2 (SPAdes)... | ecosystem: Environmental > Aquatic > Marine > Coastal >... | reverse complement strand
CCCAGGTGATTGAAGAGTCGTTGGATATCAATATTATCCTGCAGCAAATACTGGAAGGGATCCAGCGAGGCGCTGGATTTGCCAATTCGCTCGTAGCACTGCTAACCCCTGACCGCAGCCGATTGGTCGCCAAACACGCCATCGAAGCAGAGGATGGGCGCGCCAAAGAGAATTTTAACTTTAGCTGTTATCACGATGTGCCCGAAATTCAACAAAAGGTGCTGACCAATCGATATATTGTTCAGCAGAATGAGTTGCGAGAACAAGGCATGACGCTAAAGCAAATTCTCAAACGTACTGGCGCGCAAAATGCGTTATGGGGGCCTTTGGTAGTAGAAAACAAAGTCATAGGTTGTTTTTACGCCGATAACGGCATCAATGGCCCTGCAATAACACAAGAGCAGATGGACGCCTTTCAATTATTTGTCGTTCAGGCCCGGCTATTTTTACATAAACTTAAATAGTGATATTAGGCGGTAGACGTATTCTCGAACTGGATGGTCGCGAGAATCTACTTGCTAATTGGTAAGTTGTTACGTAAACTAATTCAATCAATCTCTTGAAGAGATGAAATTCTGCAATAACTGATGCAAAAGCTATTGGTGCAGTAGGCAAATGGAATTCACGCAAATTCATGGATGTTAGTTATGCATAACCTTGAAGCAATCGGTCTCCTCGGACTTGGCAATCGCCTAAAACGTATTAGTGAAACCTTTTTTAAGCAATGTGATGAGTTGTATCAATCGCAGGGCGTTAAACTACAATCTCGCAGTTTTCCAGTATTACAATTGCTTGCCAGCCATGGCACTTTATCTGTCACCCGTATGGCGGAGCTGTTAGGGCAAACCCATCCGGCGATCAGTCAGATGAGCAAAAAGCTCGAAAAGCAGGGGTGGCTTTATCATGAAACTGACGTTCACGACGAAAGACGACGTTTGTTAGCACTTACTCCTCAGGGATACGAACTGGTTGACCAATTGAAGCCGCAATGGGCTGTGTTGGAAAAAGTGCTTAAACGAATATTGGACGTAGCGACTTACGGCTTACTCGAAAACATCGAACTGCTTGAAAGGGAACTGGAAAAGAAACCTTTAAAAGATCGGGTCGCGATGCTAGCGCGCGAAGAGCAGCAGGAAAAAGTCGAAATCATTCATTTTGAACCGCGTTATAGTCAGGATTTTTATCGTCTCAATCGCCGCTGGTTAGATAAATATTTTTACGTCGAATCGATCGATCACGAAATACTCACAAATCCGGAAGCGGAAATTATCGCCAAAGGCGGTTTCATACTGTTAGCACGGTTCAATGATCAAATTATTGGCACTGCGGCTCTTTTAGCGACTGATGGCCATCAACTGGAACTCACCAAAATGTCGGTCGATGAAGACTATCAGGGGATGGGGATCGGTGAAAAGCTGGCTCGCGCTGCGATTAATCAATACCGGGCAACTGATTTTGATTGTCTCTATCTGGAGTCAAATCGCAAACTCTTACCGGCGCTTAATCTTTACCATAAGTTGGGATTTATCGAAAAGCCAAGTCCATTTAAAGACGCTCACTATCAAAGGGCAGACATTTATATGGAGTTCGATGAGACGGCTTGATTAAAGCGCTCCGGCAAACGAATAAAACACCCAGACTTCTAATTTAGGCTGATAAAAGCCAGATAAAAAAATACCCAGATTGCATCTCTGGGTATCTTGTTTAACTCGATTAATCGCGCAATAAATAAGTGGCTTAGTACTGGCGCGTGATATCAACATAAAGTGTTAGCGAATCTCCAGGCTGAAGATACTTTTTGCTGCCAGCGCGAGAATTCCACTTCTTTACGTTATTTAGACTGACTTTAAATTTCTGTGCAATACGTGCCAGAGAGTCGCCTGAACGGACAGTATAGTGGATCTTTTTCGTCTTTTTGTTTCCCTGGGAAAGGCTCGCCAGTTTTTGAGGCTGCTTTGTCCAGATGACCAGTTTCTGACCAATTTTTAACGGGTCGGTTGGCGCCATATTATTCCATTTAGCAAGGCTGCGCATATTAACCTTGTAGTGGCGGGAAATATCCCAGATAGAATCCCCGGCTTTAACCTGATAGGTGACTTTATGACCATTGCGCTTGGCGTTTTGGCGGGCCACTAACCGCTGTTGCGCGCTCTTGTGATATTTATCACGGGCTTCCGAAGCGACTGGAATCAGCAGGCTTTTTCCTTCTCGAATTGAGTTATTGCGGATTGCATTGTTATCTTTGAGCATTTGAACGGTGGTGCCAAATTTTTTGGCAATTTTAATCAGGCTATCACCACGCTTAATCGTATATTTTTTAAATGAAATGCGTTGATCACGCGGTATTTCCTTTAAATTTCGCTCAAATGTCTCGATTTTGTCGATTGGAAGCAGGATGTGATGCGGTCCTTTCGGGGCTGTTGCCCATTGGTTGTATGCGGGATTAAGTTGATAAAACTCATTCATGGATATATCAGCCAGCGCCGCAGCGAGGCTCAGATCGATCTGCGTCTCGGTCGCAACGCGGCCAAAATAGGGCAAGTTGTCGATGGGATGCCATAACTGATCTTCTGAAGTGCGTTCGCGCAACATGTCCGCTAGCGCTAGCAATTTAGGCACATACGCCTTGGTTTCTTTCGGTAAATTCAATGACCAGAAATCAGTATTTTTACCTTTACGTTTATTGCGGCGAATAGCGCGGCTGACATTGCCTTCGCCAGAATTATACGCGGCTAATGCGTGTAACCAGTTGCCGTCAAAGCGTTTATGCAGGTAAGTCAGATACTTGATGGCTGCTCGAGTCGACAGGTAAACGTCACGCCGACCGTCGTACCACCAGTTTTGCTTGAGGCCAAAATTTTTGCCGGTGCCTGGAATAAACTGCCACATACCGGATGCGCGTCCATGAGAGTAGGCAAATGGATCAAATGCACTTTCCACAATAGGCAGCAATGCTAGCTCGATCGGAAGTTGGTTTCTTTCTAATTCTTCAACAATATCAAATAGATAAGGTGTCGCTCGCTTACTGACACGCTGCATATAACTGGGGTGGCGGGAGTACCAGTTCTTTTGCGCTCTTACGCGGCGGTTGTCGGGAATATCAAAGCTTAACTGTTGTTGTATTCTGACCCAGACATCTTGGTAAGCGTGCGGGTCCACTCTCGAAGAATCGGCGACGCAAGGCTCCAGATCGTAAAGATTTTCTGACTTTTCCGTCGTTTCCACAGCCAGCTCGTTTGCCATTGCCGACGACGGCGTCACAAGGGCTTCACTTTGCTTCAATTCGACGGTCTTACAACCCGAAAGTGCGACGAGCAGGACTAAACCATACAACTTACAATTCAAACGTTTTTCCTCTTATTATTCTAACTTCCTGCGAATTGTGCAGTGTAACAGAAGTCTAGAAACGGCAAATGGTATTTTTATTACCCCGTTATGTCAACTTAAAGGGCAAGTTAGCCTTTATTCTGCGCGTTATCCGCTGTAGATCGCCAGCTTGTCTTAAAAACTGTCTTTCCAATGCCGAATCACACCAAATACCTCTGACTCGTCCAGATTGCTCCGGTTTAATCGCTGCTCTGCTGCAGCGATAACCGTCTGTTCTTTAATGCGCATAAAAGGGTTGATTCGCTTTTCTAATTCCAGCCGAGCCGGTAACGAAGGCCTGTTTTCTTCACGCCACGAAGCAACCTGTTGTTTATATTGGAGTAAATCCGCATTGTTTGGCTCAACCGCTTGAGCAAAAGTCAGGTTAGATAAAGTATATTCGTGGGCAGGGTGTATCAAAGTATCGTCGGGAAGCGCCATCAATTTTTGCATAGATTGCCACATTTGCAATGGGGTTCCCTCGAATAAACGGCCGCATCCGCCGGAAAAGACGGTGTCCCCACAAAATAGCAGGTTCTTATGTGCCACGGTCGCCGCGGCAAAATATGCAATGTGGCCGGCGGTGTGACCAGGTACTTCAAGAACGTCAAATTTCAGCGCCAGCGGCGAAATCTGAACCGTATCGCCTTCATTGCAGGCCGTATCGACGTGCGGGATTGATTCATTTGCCGGACCATAGACATGACATGGGTATGATTGCTTTAATTGTCCTATGCCACCTGTGTGGTCGCCATGATGGTGGGTGACCAGGATTGCCGCCAGGTTAAGTCCATGCTGTTTGAGGTAGCGTTCAACCGGCTGAGCATCACCGGGGTCAACCACAACGGCATCGCAACCGTTGTCGATCAGCCAAAGGTAATTATCGTTAAAAGCGGGGATTGGAGTAATAGCTATCATAATGCCCTTGCGCTATTATTAAATGGTTGGATCGGAATAACGTTCATTTTAGCGGAATCCTTCTGAGGAGGCTATTGATGTCTACCAATCGACTAATGACAAGTAAATCCACCAAATCGACGATGAGCGAGTCGCGAACACGTCTGATAATCGAACGCTTACGACCTCAGGTAGCGCAAATCTTCGGATACAACGCATTATTGTACACCCCTTTGGCCAAGGCTTTATGTAGTCCGGAATTGCGGATTAAAAATCAGTTGGTCATCGGTCAGGAAGGGCGCGCACTGAATGTTAAGTGTCGCTTTGAAGAATTGCCTATCGCGCCTGATTGTATCGATTTAGCGGTTCTTCCGAATACACTTCAACAATCAGAGTTTCCTCATCAGATTTTGCGCGAAGTTGAGCGAGTGCTTATTCCGGAAGGCGTAGTGATAGTCATCGGTCGCAATCCGATTAGCTGGCAAGGGATAAAAAACCTGATCCGCCAAAAACGCAGCCAGACGGCCAAGCTCAATCGTGATATCAGTCGACGTCGTATTGCTGACTGGTTTCGTTTGCTTGGGTTTGAAACCGAAACAGAAATAAACGTTAGCGTGACCAACAATCGATTACAAAACAGTCAGGCTTACGGCTGGGTAAAAAGTCTTGGACAAACCTTTTGCGATTGGTTTTGTAGCTACTATATAATCATCGGCCGTAAAAAAATGTCAACATTAACGCCGATTAGACCAAGCTGGCGAAGTAATAAACAATTAGTGCCGTCGCGGGTAGCCGAGCCGAGTGTCCGGGCCCAGGTTGAACATTGGTTTGAACAACTCAAATAGGGTAGGCTGACGCTTTGACTTTAACCGTTTAAAATGACGGTGACTAAATCGATTATCAGCGCAATTTCGTCAGCATGCATAATCTGAATTGAATAATCCGGCGAAAAATCTGAAATTAGGGAAACTCTTTGAGCAAAATTGAAATTTTTACCGATGGCGCGTGCCGTGGTAATCCCGGCCCAGGTGGGTGGGGAGCTATCTTGCGTGCGGGCAAGCATTATAAAGAAATCTATGGCGGTGAAAAAGAAACGACTAACAACCGGATGGAGTTGACTGCCGCTATTAAAGCATTAGCCGCAATCAAACAACCGAGCGTGGTCGTGCTTACCACTGATTCACAATATGTTCGCAAAGGCATAACCGAATGGTTGACCGGTTGGAAAGCCAAAGGTTGGAAAAATTCGCAAAAAAAGCCTGTGAAAAATGTTGACCTCTGGCAATCGCTTGATGAACAAAATAGCCGTCATCAAGTAGAATGGCGATGGGTCAAAGGACACAGCGGTCATCCGGAAAATGAACGGGCTGATGAATTAGCCAACAAAGGTATTGATGAGTTATAGCCCTTGTAGCGAGTAACCAGTAACGAGAAAAACACATTATGCGGCAAATTATTTTAGATACAGAAACCACCGGTTTAGAACCTTCAAGAGGTCACCGTATCATTGAAATCGGTTGTGTTGAGCTGGTCAACCGACGTCTTACGGGAAACCACTTTCATGTGTATATCAATCCTCGCCGTGAAGTCGATGACGGCGCAATCGAAGTGCATGGCATCACAAATGAATTTCTTGCTGATAAACCGTTTTTTGAAGATATAGTTGATGATTTTATCGAATACGTTAAAGACTCTGAACTTGTCATTCATAACGCGCCATTTGATGTAGGCTTTCTTAACCATGAGTTTGCTTTATTGGCGAAACCGCCTGGTGTTATCGATGATTTTTGTACCGTACTAGATACGCTGGTATTAGCACGCCAAATGCACCCCGGACAAAAAAATAGTCTTGATGCATTGTGTAAACGTTATTTTATTGATAATTCTCAGCGTGACTTACATGGCGCTTTGCTCGACTCGGAAATTCTGGCTGAAGTTTATCTGGCTATGACCGGTGGTCAAACCGATCTGGCACTTACTCAAAAACAAGATTACTTAACCGCTAAAAGAGATGAAGATGGCATTCGCCGTCTGCCTGCTAACCGTCAACCTTTTAAAGTTTTATCGGCTAATGAAAAAGAATTGGATGATCACGCTGCCTATTTAAAGAAAATGCAAGAAACCTGCGGTGATAAACTTATTTGGCAATAAATATCAGCCACAACAAGGAATCGATTTTACATTCCTGATACTCATGTGAACCGTCTTTGCTGGGCCGACCGGCGTTGTGCAATCCTACCCCATTCTGTCAGCGCAAAGCTCGGCGCTTAAATTAGCGAGATCAATGCGTGAATAACGAAGGTTTTGATTGTCACTAGCATGTTTTAATTCTTAACTGAGCCTATGCTTTCAGAGGGGGGGTGACATAAAGAAATTATGAGGTCAAAGTTGACCTCATAGGTCTTTCATAATTATTGAAGCGATCTTCTTGGACGGTCGCTGTTTTTTGCAAGAGAAAAAATTCGGCGAAGCATTCGTACGCTTCAATATCAATTGTCATTACAGTGCTTGGCAATTTCACTTTTAAGCCGTGTCAGTTCCTGTTGGCGTTCTTTATCTTCCATATATCTTCGATTTCCTTTGCCATCTTCTTCGAATACAGGCGCCTGGTATTCTAGAATTTTGACGCCTTGTCTTGCTTGTTTACAGGCTTGCTTAAGCTCTTGAGATTCTCTGTCTGCTTTTTCCTGAGCGCGTTTTTTATCGCGAATATCGCTGAGTTCATTGCCTACCCGACGTTTTTGTAATTGAATGAGCTTTTGTGCCTGATTTCTGGCTTCTTGCTGTTGCTCTGGGGTTATTTTATCTTTTATTTCGAGAGATTCTGCGTTTTCATTGATCGGGCGATCGGAGTAGTGTACTTTTCCATTCTCATCCACCCACTTATAGATCTTTTTGGCACTTAATTGATTGCTTAAGGTGAGCGTCAGTGCGATGAGTAGAACACCAAACGATATTTTTGTAAAAGATTTCATCTGTGCATCATTCCTTGCTTAGGTCGCGGCTATTTAAAGTATACCCGAAAACCTCCGCAATGTTTTAGCCATAATTAGCCCGCGTATTGCCTCTTTTACTGCTAATTAACGGAATATTTTTCTCTTACACTCTTTAGTGTTGAAAGGAAAGGAGAAAAATATGCGATCTGAATGGCCAAAAAATGAAAATATCATGAATTGGGACCCTGAAAATATGGATAAATATTGGGAGCTTTGCTCACGATATGACCAATACCCCCAGTTGGAATGCTCAGAAATAGACTCAGAAAGTGGTAAAAATTTCGCCCGCTCGAGTAAGCATCCCAAAACGCAATCGAGCAGACTAAAACAATTGAGTTAGTCTGAAATCAGGTCGATTTTTTAAAGGCGATCAGGCGAACCCGCGTTATCAGGTACCAAACGCCACCAAGGACGGCAATGCCAAGCTGGCCGACATGAGCCAAAGTGCTAAAGCCGCGATTGCCGACGAAGTACCATAACATAAAGCCAGTAAGGAACATGATGATTCCACCCATTGCCTGCATTTGCAGCGAATACCGTTGCTTCATACGGGCCAACTTCGCTTTTGAAGCCAATTGTTCCGGGTTTAGTCCATCTGTGCTTTTACCGCTGACTAAATTGAAGTTACAGTGACTACAGACTTTCGCTTTGTCGGAAATGCGCTCTTTACAGGAAGGGCAGTCGATAATGGCCATAAAATTGCTTTGGTTTATTGAATGTGGTCAACATTATAAATGACTTGTCACCACGCCTCAATTTTTTGAGTTAAATCGCTATGCTCGCTAGACGAAATGAGGGATTTTCGCTGCCGTTAAAACTGCCCTTTAACATCCAACGCTGCTTGCCAGCAATTATCAAAATCCATACCGCGTATTCTCTTGGCATGACTCTTCAACGAATCTTGATAGTCTAAATCAAACGCAATAGACAAACAGCTACTAAAGGTAATCAGAATAATTTCTTCGGTCTGTCGAAGTGATTTATTGCTGGTAATCTTATCTTCGAGCTGACTAAGAAACTTGATAATATCGGAACTCAGGCCCCACATTGTCAGAAGCAAAACACTCGCTTTAAAAATGGATATTTCATGAGTTTGTTTTAATTGCTCGGTAAGTTCATTGAGTCCACTACTGTTTTTAAAGCAATCAATGACATCCTGATGTTGACTGAACTGGTTATGACAAAGCACAAGAAATCCTAGCATGCCAAACATCAGGATTTGAGTGACGGCTTCGCCGGTATAATCACGACCGAGTATCTGCCGAGTATAGGCACGGAAAATATGTGGTGCGATTATTTGTGCCTGGATAAATCTATCAACGTCGAGCTCTTTTATCTTACTTTGTAAGCTGTCTTTGGCGGCATAGACGATTGCCAGGTTTTTTATCGTAGACAAACCTAAATTACGGCCGATGGCTTCAGATAAATCTTGCGGTGACTTGCCATAAATTGACTTATTGGCCAACCCCATAATGCGACCGGAAAAAATGGGATCTTTCTCCACGATAGACACTACTTTTTTGATATCAAAGTCAAGTTTGCTAGCTTCGGTGATAATTTTTCTGCAACTCTCAGGGATTGGCGGGAGACTATCGACAATGGACTGTAAGTCCATTGTCTTGTTATCCATGACTATATTATTGCGATAAGCTCTTAAATTGGCAGGTGTTGTTCCAAATTTTTTGCGAAATGCGCGTTCAAATGTTGAACGTTCAGCGTAACCGAGCTGTACGGCAATCGAATCAATTTTAACCTCTGAATTTAACAATATTTCTAATGTTACCTGGTCGAGGATTTTTCCTTGAAGCTCTTTGAAACTGGTGTTTTCTTCTGCAAGATTCCGCCGAAAAGTAGAAACGCTTTTGTTTAACATTGCGGCTACTTTTTCCATAGTTAGAGAAGCAGGCTTGTCTGTCTGAGACAAAATAGTCGCAACTTGATCAGTAAACGAATGCCGTTGAATCGTATCACTTAATTTTAATTCGAGTGATTTAGCGATACTTGCGCGAATCTCTTTATTATAAAAAGGATTCTGACGGTCGTAGTCTTTTTTGGAAATGATAGCTGTCATTGGCCCTTTGTGCTTGAGTACTTTAGCATTAGATACCTTCGCAATTATTTCTGGGTCAAGGAAAACTCGTTCTTCAGGAAACCAGAGTTCCAGATAATCAAACTCGTTACCTGCAACTTCCTTAAATATAAAATGACTAAGCGCAATTACCGTATCGTCTTTAATGTGCGGCAAGGGAGATTCAAAGTCTCCGTGAAAAACTTGATATAAAACCAAGTCCTCATCTTCAATAATCTGGACGGTATAACTCGGGGGAAGAAAGCATTCTTTTAATGCGATTAAGTCCGCGATGCAGGTTTTAAGGTCCGGTGCAGTCATAATATATAAAAACTGTGGACCTCTATGCATAAAGTCACTAGCACGAGTTTGCGCCAGTCGTTTCCAGACAAACATATGCTCATTGAGGGTGACAATCAGTTGATTTAATAGAAGCTCAAATTGAAGTTCATCGATGTTTCCAGTTTCTATATCTTTTTCGCATTGTCGAACTTTTTCGGCTAATTCGGGTGAAAGACGCCCACGCGAATTAGTCACTTTAAAAAAGTGATTGAGGTAATTGTCAAGCCCTGTGAAAATGTCCTTCGATAACGTCATTCTGGTATAACGATAAATATATAAAAAAACAAATAATTATAGACCGTAATTCGCTTTTTTATAACTGCGTTTTTGTCATTTATTAGTCGGTAGTTTAAGTGTAGTCGAAAAACGGTCTCTGAATTTTTAATTGTACTGAATAATGGCGTCTCTTCTTCAGAGCAGTTGATAGTTCACACCGACTAATTGTCGAAAAGTTTATCGCGACTATTATAACGATATTTATTGGACATGCTTTTCAGGCGTACGATTGACTTTACGTTAGTCATTTGTGCTTAAAAAGGGCGCCTAAGCGCCCTTCCATAGTTCCTTGCGTGACAACAAGGTTAACAACTTACTTTTGTCGTCTTACCGCTACTCCACCTAGTAGGGCGATTAGAAGTAAGAAGATGTTGAATGAACCGCTGCCTGATGAGCTTTGTGGTTGCTCTTCTTCAGCAACTGGGTAAGTACAGCTTCCATCGCTCTCACCGGCGTCAGTGTTGTAGTTGGTCGCAGCTGCGTCCATACAACCTGCTACCAGATTGTCTGATTCGACTGTCAACATGAAGCTTGAACTAGCCGCGTCATTTACATTCGATGCATCAGTGACAGTGATGGTGACTTCGGTAGTGCCGTACCAGTTTGCGGTTGGCATGATATCAACCGTTGAGCCAGAAGTATTACCGTTAACGGCCGCTGAAATGTTATCGCCAGATACCGAAATAACTTTTGCAGTCGAATTAGTTGCGGTGAATAAAACTTCTAAACCTTCAACCATTTCGTCTTCATTGATAGTAACGTCATTGAACTGACCCATTGAAATGTTACCGTTAACTGCGATGCTGGTAGAAACAGTTATCCGTTCTGCATGCTCGTAGTCGCTAGTGACAACAATTTCTTGTGTTGAGCCTGGTGCATTGTAATTAACTAATGCGCTAAAACTAACGCGGATAGCTGATTGCTCTGGACCGCGATAATCACCACAGACCAGTGTACCAACAGAAGTTTTCTCTAACACATTGTCATAGGCAAATGTATCAGCTAACCAACCTTCGTTAGGGCCCCAAGGGTTGCGGAAGCCGTGGTAACCACGTGTACCAATAGAACCCTGGCCATTAAGTGATTCGTCAAGACGGTTGTAGCCAAACAATACTTCGTACGCACCTTCATTGTAATCAGGTTGAGTTTTGAAAATTGTTTGAGCGTCATAAGCGCCTGATAATCCAGTCCACCAATCGTTGATCTGCATACCGTTCCACTGAACGATTAGCTCTCCATTGATAGTGTTTGCAACATAGACACCGTTCCACTGACCTGTTAACCAGTCGAAACCAGGTGTAGGCATTACAGCACTTCCGTGCCATAAGGCTGCAATCATAGTGTCAGGGAACTGAACGTTCTCCATAGGAGCATGGGAGAAATTCATATAGAACATTTCGTCTACCTGGAAGAAACCTGCCGGGTTAACGCCCATGGTGCCAGTCCACTCTTTACCATAGTGAGTGATGCTATCAAAGCCTAACTGCCATGGCTCGAGGAAGAAAGTATCCCATGAACCGCCTTCGATAATGGTTGGCGTCATATAGAAGCCCATATCCCACCAGTTTTCTTTCATATCATCATCTGCGTAAGGCATACGACACATTGGGTCATTTTCGCTGGTGGTCCAGACGTATTCACGCGGGGTGAATGCGCTAGTCGGTTGAACACCGCTGATTGTAATAGTGTTACCTTCTACCTTTGTCATGGCACTATAAATGCCTTCGACATTAACGCTATCGTGAGAAAGGTTGAGGCCATCAGGAATAGTCGCTGTTAAGGTAAAGTCGCGGTCACTCGGCATAAGGTTAGCGCCAGCTTCAACGTAGAAATCAACTACATCGCCAGTTTTAGCTATGTCTTGACTTGCCGTCATCATAACGTCCGAGCCAACGTGTTCAAAACGCACACCCATGGTACCAACGTCGCCGGTATTCGTCTCGTCACGACCGAACTCAATAGCTGCAAAGTAAACATCTCCCTCGACTGCGTCTTCTGCATTCCAGGTCATATTCACATTGTAACCGTCGATACCATTTGCATTACCTACGATTTCAGTCGTTAAAGAGTCGTTACCACCTTCTGGAATGATTGCCAGGTTGGTAGTCATTTCTAATGGTGCGTCCATTCCCCTCGGAAAGTTTGGATCGTAAAGGGTGTAGTTTCCTACTAGCGCCCAATATTCGCCCGGTGTTGGATTATCAATAGCACACCAGTCACGTGCGTAACTGAAAGAGAAACAGATTGCTTCTTCGCTCCAGTTAGCCACACCGTCACCATTTGCGTCAAATCCTATATCGATTGCACTGTCGTGATAAGTCATTCGATCTTTTTCGCGAGTTAATTCGAATACAAACCGCTTAGTGCCTTCTGGAATGGTAAAGTTTATCTGCGCAATTGCACCCAACTCAATATCTGCCGCTAAGGACTCTGCTGTTCCAACACCATTTTGGAAAGGCACCAGGTTATGAACTTGCGTTTGACCTTTTACCAGACCATTTACACGAATATCGCTAACTTCTTTGGTGTAAAGTTTCGGCGAAAGTGCGCTGCCCATAGTTCGGTGCATTTCGACACTTAAATCATTCGGCAAGCCGTCAGATTCGAAGTGAACGCGCATTGGTAAACGCTGAACCGGCATAGAAGTATCTTCTGGCGTGATAATCACATCACCTTCAAAAGGAATGTCGGTTATTTCATTGATCAAGTTAGAGATGTCTTTTGCCTGAGCAGTGAACTGAACGCTTTGTATTTCACCGGCTTTCAAAGTGAAAGTTGATGGCGTAGCTTTAAGGTTTAAAAGAGGTAAACCTTCTTCGATTTTCTCATTCATGGTAATGTTGAAAGTACCGTCCTGAGTCGCCCGGAAAGTTCTAATCCAGTTACAGTTAAGCTCACAGCTGGTGTTGTACAGGTAAGCGTCATTCAATGAAGGCAGACTTCCACCGTTTCTCGGATTAGCGGCACGATAGTTATCACCTGTTTCATTCATAACCAGACCAACACGTGAAGCGGCTTCAACGTTAATAACACCCGTACCATAGTCATCAAGACCGGCGTTTCCGGTACTGTATGGACCTGTCGCAGCCATACCTGTGTTAGTCGCTGTCGACATTAAGGCAGACTGAATTTCAGCTGGTGTCCAGTCAGGATGCAATTGAGTTAACAACGCCATTGCGCCTGCAACGTGAGGAGAAGCCATGGATGTACCTTGCATCTCTTCGAAGTCACCGGTCATATGATTAATGGTGAAAGCCTGGTCGTCGGCAGATGCGGCATAAATGCTGACACCTGGCGCGCCTACATTTGGCACCATGGAATCTGGAGTAGTAATACTTGGACCACGCGATGAGAAATCAGCTACGTAGTCGGCAGTACCCGTTCCAGCCGACACACTTGAGGCATTAATGGTTCCCATGTGACCTGTACCTGATTCTAACCATGGGATCAGGCTGTATTGGACATTGCTATTCAACAAAATTCCCGGAATCACGTAGGGGTCGGTAGGACCTGTATATCCCCAAGGCGGATCTTGCGTGTAGTCAGTGTTATAAAGGATAAAACCGCCAGCGCCGCCAGCAGCTGCGTTAACTGCTTTGGTAACACGAGCGATACCGCCACGTTTACAGACAACGATTTGACTCGATGTAAAAGTCCCTGCGGGAAATGGTACGTTACACATACCGTCGCTGTTATCGTCGTTTGCGTCAATCACGCCATCCCAGTTGGTATCTGAGTCGGGGTAGTTCGTTGCCAGAACCAATTCACCCGTGATGCCATCGGTATAACCGGTACCAACAAACGGCAGGTCCCAAGATTGTGGCATTAATGCGGGGTCACCGCCCGATAAACCGTCTAGAGTTTTTTCGCTGAACTCGATGGTTCTGTCGTGAGTCGTCGCTGCAACGGTTGTTGTCCACGGTGCAACGTGGTCGACCGAGTTGAAGCCAGAGTTGCCTGCAGAAAGCGCCGATGAAATACCCGCTTCACGTGCTGCAAGAAAAGCCATTTCAACTGAGTCTTCCCATGGGTTGGATTCACCACCACCGATAGAGAAGTTGATGACATCAACACCGTCGCTAATCGCATCTTCAATCGCTGCAACTAAAGCTTCACCTGGACAGCCCTGGTATTGATCGCTTGGTTGCCACTCATCACCGAATGATCCGTCACCTGGGTAACAAACGTGGTAGGCAATGATATTCGCACGTGGTGCGACACCCGACATATGCGGGAAGCTCAAATTTGTTGGAAGACCATCTGAGGTTTCTGCAAATTCACGCATCATATACGGCGTATTAAATAATTCATTACCAGCCGTAGTTGAAGCGGTATGGGACCCATGCCCATGGTAGTCTTCGCCGTTTTGTGGACGTCTCGGGTTAGCTGGTGTTTCCCACCATCCCAAACCCTGAAATACCGGATCCATGTAAGAATCAGTAATAATAGGATAAGAACGAACACCAATCAGCTTATCGTTACACATATCGACAAACTCGGCTTTCTCACAGTCACCGACGTATACACCATCACCCCAAGGGTTAGTATGGTCATACCCGTCGCCAGCAATATCAGTAAAAGAGTCGTGGTCGGAATTGATACCAGTATCGATAATACCAACAATTACGCCTTCACCCTTATTGGCTAACTCAGTTGTGTTAGGGATCCAGATTTGGTCAGCGCCAATATGCTTAGGACCAACGTCAGTATGCAGTTGGTAGTTCTTGGACCGTTTAACATTACGAACACCGGGCAGTTTTGAAACCGCTAGTGCCTGGTCTTGCGTTAACTTTACAGTCGCACCGCTAAGCGCATATTGGAAAGTTCGCTTCACTTCAACATTGGCGCCAGCTACTGCTTTAATTTGCTGTAGGTGACGCTGTTGTTTGCTGATCAAGTGATTTTTGTAGTTAACAACGTTGTCGTTTTTAACGTTGAGTTTGAAGCTATCAAGTGAAGCGATACCTACGGGTCCTTTCTGACGAGACTTCGCATTAGTCGCTTCCAAACCATTTAATTCGCCATTGTAAAGCGCGACAGGCTGGTCGGTGAATTCGACAATATAAGTGTGTTCACCGTCTACGCCATCCTCCCAAACGAAATCTACTTTGGACGGTAAAGCACGGTGCTCATTAGTTTGATTGATGGTATTTTGGACTGTATTCCCATGATGTAAACGATCAGCGCGATGGTAGCGAGACTGACTGTTTTGCAACATTTCCTGGGTAATTTTAACTTCGTTTAAGAAGTCCGGCATTTCTTGCAAATTCTGAGTTGGCGTTGAGTCACCATTCAGACCTGCACTAGCCGTCGCCACACCGGCAGCATAAAGTGCTGTTATGGTGGCTAAGGTTATGGACTTGAGTTTCAAAATAAACCCCCTCGATTGAGTTGTTTTTAAGTTGTTATTTCTGCGTTTGAAATTTGGAGGCTGTAATTCATCGCCGCTAATCACCGAAGAAAAAAAGCAAAAAGCAGTTATTGAGAATGACAACCTCAGCCAGACTATCGAAGCTTTTGTTAAATGACTGTCACTGTTTTGAGGAGTTTTGTGTAGATTTGTACCGGATGATTTATTTGTCTGGAGAACATGGTAATTTGCGTATAAATAAGAAGAAATTAATAGAGTTCGGTAAACCTTCTAGTCTAAGTTATTGATATTAGTGCAGGCGTGACTGCAATTGCCTCATTGATGAGCAGAATTGCCATATCAGCGCGATTTACAAGTCTGTAGACTAGCGGATTCGCTTCTTCCCTGGTTTGAAACCTCTTTATTAGTAGCATGGCACGCCAACTTTTCTATCTGCTAGTAAGGACTGATTTAGAAGTCATTAGAAATGCGTTTTATTGGTTTAATGCTGCTAGTTTGTTCCTGCAGCTTACAAGCACACAGCTTTGATCTTGAGTCAAGCTCGACATCTGCGAGCGAGTCGACCAGCAGTCAACTGTCTGTTCATTCGAGTACCCAGCAAGAAGATTGCAGCCCTGACTGTACCGAAGTTGGTGAGTGGAGGTTTGGCATCGCTTTTGGTGCAGGCCATCTTTCATCTCCTATTGCAGGGGAAGACGATACCTGGTTGCCGTTGATTCCTCGTTTCTCCTATTATGGGGAAAGTTTTTTTGTCGACAATTTCACTGTCGGTTATAACCTTGTTGAAACCGCTTCATATAGTTTTGATCTGATTGCCGAACCTAATCTCGATTTTCTACATTTTGACACCGCTAGCGATTTACAGAAAGCCTTTGTGACCGTATCCATTTCACCGATGGATGGTGATCCAAATAATACTGAAGACTTGACGCTTGAGGTTGGTGATTATGATTTAAGCGACAGAAAAGTGTCTTATCTGGCAGGGCCTTCTTTCCGGTTTGGCGGAGAAATATTTTCGGTTTCAGCAAACTATAAAAAGGAAGTTTTAGGTGAGAGTAACGGGCGCGAAGCAGAAGTAGAATTCAGTTACCAAAAAATTGGGGAAAACTGGCGATTCCGAGCGGCAGTGGGGGCCGTTTGGAAATCCCAGGAAGTAGTGGATTATTATTACGGAATTTCTGAATCCGAAACACCTGCATTTTTCGAGCATCTCGCCTTTACTGCAACCGAATCGGCGCTTAATCCATTTGTTAACTTAGAGTTGCAGGTCCAATATTCTCACGCTTACACATTTATCATTTCGCTAAAACGAGAATTATTAGATAAGTCTGTCACCCAAAGCCCGATTGTCGACACTGACACCGTCAATTCATTTTTTATCGGTGTAGGGTACGAATTTGATTAAAGCGGTAGCGAGTAAAATACAAGAATTTAGAAACTCGTTGCTGTGTGCATTGTGCATTTTTGGCTGGCTGATTAGCTTTCAATCTGGCGCGCAGAGTCCGAACAATAAGGTCGAAATTTCCCCGAGAAGTTGCCTGCTCAACAAAAAACAAACCACCTGCGTTAATAAACTGATAATTCGTTGGCGATTTGAACAACCTACAGACTTTTGTCTCAAAGACGATAGTGCATCGATTTTATTTTGCGAGGTCGCGCAGACTGAAGGTCGTAAAACAATTGATCATCAGCTGGACAAAACGACCACTTTTATTGTGTCGAATGTCGAATCCGATGAAGAAATTGAACGCCTGATCGTTTATGTGGTACTCGAAAAAGCCGAGAAAAAAAGGAGGCGTTATCGTCATCCATGGAGCATTTTCTAGTGAAGTCTCAACAACGAATACTCTTGGTCGAAGATGATACTAAGTTAGCTGGATTTGTCCTTGAATATCTAAAACGCAATCACTTTGATGTTGATTGGGTGACCAATGGTACAGAGGTCATTCGAATTGTCCAGAACAACGAATACTCAATTATTTTGCTCGACGTCATGTTACCAGGTAAAAGTGGTTTTGATGTGTGCAGAGAATTGCGAGCGATTTACCAGTTGCCTATCGTCATGCTCACGGCGCGAACAAACGACCTTGACCATATTCGCGGGTTGGAAGCAGGGGCAGATGATTATCTATATAAACCCGTTGAACCGCTAGTTTTACTGGCGAGAGTTAAGATGCATTTGAGGCGATTTGCTTCTTTAAACCAAAATCGTAAGCAGCAAATCAGTAATGTACAGTTTGGCATCCTCAAAATTGATTTCCGTAGTCATTCAGTTTACATCGAAAACGAACTTGTTTCATTGACAGAAGGAGAGTTTGAATTATTGCGTTTGCTCGCACTCAACAGTGGCGAAATCATGACTCGTGAAAGTTTGTTCGAACTAGTCATTGGTAGACCATATGACGGGTTAGACCGTACGGTTGATGGTCGTATTAGTCGCATTCGAAAAAAACTGGGTTGTAGCCAGGAAAATCCCGTATTTATAAAAGCCATTCGTGGTAAGGGGTACCTGTTTTTTGCTGAGAAGGTGAGATAAATGTACAGTCATTTTAGTAAGCTTTTTATCGCTCTATTTTTTGCAATAACATCGGTGATCTTAAGCGTTGATTATATTTATAGCGAAATCGAAGCGCAGAACTCATTTGAACAGGATGTCGAGACTATTTGGCTATCCCTGTACAGAGCATTAGATCGAACCAGTGATGAATTTCAAATTGTTGCAGCCAGTGAGTTAGCCTGGCCGCAAGAACAGATCAGTAAACTCAAAAGCAAAGGGGTTTTGTTGCTAGATACTGGCACAGGAAAAAGTTTATTTCATGGTTACATTGCAACCCAAGATTCAGTTTACATTACTGAGCTACCTCGTATTCAACGACATAATCAACAATGGTTCTGGTGGCTGCTAGTTTATGGTGCACTCGCAAGTGTAATTTTTCTTTGGTTGTACCCTTTAATTCGCGACATTAAAATTTTACAGGAAGCAGCAATCGAGTTTGGGAAAAGTAAGTCGCTGCCGCCGGTTATACAAAATAATAAATCGCCGGTGTTTCCAATCGCGGACGCTCTTACCAAAATGACTCGCCAGATTCAGCGTTTGATGTCGCTGCAGCGAGATATCACAACGTACGCCTGGCATGATATTCGAACGCCTTTATCACGAATTCGGTTTGCCTGTGAATTGTTAGACGAACCTTCAAGTCAGCAACTCAAAAAAAATATTGTCGATGAAATTAGCGAAATCGAATTGTTGTTAAATGAGTTATTACTTTACGCCGAATTTGAATATTCGCAACCATCAATTAAATTGCAAAGTATCGATCTACATCTTTTCTGCCAGCAAATTATCGAACAGTTTGAAAAAGTTTCGGCGATAAAAATTCATAATTTGGTCGCTCCTGGAAGCATAGTGACGGTGGATGTGAATTTATTTAAACGCGGTATCGTCAATCTTGTAGGCAATTGCCTGCGATACGCCAATCAAAACGTATGGGTGTCTTTCGCCACGGATGATCAATGGCGGTGCCTGGTTGTTGAAGATGATGGTCCTGGTATTACGACTGAAGAGCTGCAATACATAACATTGCCGTTTGTACGCGACTCTAACGCTGAAGATGAGCACGCTGACGCAAATAATAGTGGGCTGGGTCTGGCTATTGTGGAAACTATCTGTCAATGGCATGGCGGGGTATTTAAAGTCGGAAACTCCGCGCAGCGGGCCGGTGCAAGATTTGTCATGCAATTTAACTAAGAATTTAATAACCAGCTTAAGAGTTAGTAATGAGACAAAAACTGACCATTTACGCCAGTCCAATTCCGGCAACCTATATCGCAGGCCCCGCAATCGCCGAATTTATCAAGCGACGCTCAGATTGTGAAGTTCAGTTAATCACAAATGACCATCTAAAGTTTTTCGGATCCTCTCATACAACAAGTTTTGATATTGGTATATTTGATATATCCAGTTTCAAAAACTCTAGCCACCTTGATTGTGAGTTTTTGCTCAGTTCTTCTGCACGAATGTGTTGCCGTACGGGCCATCCGTTACTAGACAAGGCAGGTGTTGTGTCAAAAGATATTCTTGATTATCCGCTGGCTACGCCGGCGGTAATTCCGGATTATGTTGTGCATGAGCTCAATCGCATATTAGATTTGCCAATAATCGATGGTCATTGTCAGGTAAATCTTATTTATGACAGCCTCGTTACAGTGAGACATGCGCTTATCCATTCAGATATGATTGCTCTTGCACCAAGTCTTGCATTAACGCAATCGTTATCAAATGAGTTAGCACCGATAAAGATAGATGACTGGCCGCTAATTGAAGCGGAATTTGGTGTAGTCACTCGGCGAGAAATTTCTCGACCGCCGCATATTGAACTGTTTTTTGAACTGCTCTTTGAGGTGGCTAACCGGTTGAAGCTTATGGGGTAATGTATTTGCCTTGAGTAGAATTATTCAAGGCAAATTTTACGATAATAGAAAGTCTACATTTGAAGCGATTTATCCACCACTTCGAATACGTCATTCGACAGATTTTCAACAGATTTAATACGAAACAACTGTTCTTTAATTAACGCCTGTCGTTTGCCATCAAATTTTTTCCATTGATTAAACTGTTTTGTCAGTCCTGCGGCAATTTGTGGGTTTATGGTGTTGAGTTGAATAATAATATCCGCTAAAAACTCATAGCCCAAACCCGTCGGATTGTGAAATTGTGGGGTATTACCGGCGACAAATGCGCCGACCACGGCTCGAACCTTATTCGGATTTTCGATCGAGAACTTCTCGTGTTTAAGTAATGATCTTACATGTTTCAGGATACTTTCATCATCATTCATAACCTGTGCAGAAAGCCATTTGTCCATGACCAATTCTTCGTTTTTCCACTTTTGATAAAACCGCTTAATATATTCAGATTTATAACCTTCAGTCGCGTTAGCAATAACCTGCAGTGCGGCAATTTCGTCGGTCATATTTTCCGCGTGAGTTTGCTGCGAAGCGGCGAGTTCAAAGTGCTGTTCGTCATTCGCGATCATCATATAACGGAGCGCTGTGTTTCGTAGCCAACGGTCGCCAGAGCGATTTCCTGGTGTGGTGCTGTAAATCGAAAACCAGGTGTGTTCCAGTTTACGACCCAGATGTTCTCTCAATTGACGATGTTTTTTAAATAATCGATCCAGATCAACGCTTGTCGATTGGCCAATCAAACCGTTTAATTCAGGGACGGTTACTGCTTGGGCTTTTAATGCGCTGTCGAGCTCTTCGTCATTGAGCAGTTGACTGAAAGCATTATCGACAACGGCTAAATCGTCATCACTGAGTAATTCACTATGATTGAGCAGTAGTTGCGTCATCAACTGTTGGCCCGCATCCCATCGATTAAAGGAATTTGGATCAGAAGCAAACAGTTTTGCCAGTTCTTCCTGTTGGTATTGATATTCGAGTTTCACCGGCGCAGAAAAATCACGGAGCAAGGATGGGATTAAATTATCCGCCTCGGCAGAAATTTTAAAAGTCTGCGTTGGTTCGGTAATCATGAAAGTCGCTTCAGTTAATGACAATTCATTATCGTTTATTTTAAAAGGGATAGGTTCACCAGAATGATTGAGGAATCCCGTTTTCATTGGAAACATAAATGGCTGCTTTTGTGGCTGGCCGGGGGTAGGGGGGCAAGATTGCGAGCAACGTAACTCGAATTCGTTGAGTCCTTTTTTTACCAATTCAGCTTTAAGCGTTGGTGTACCCGCCTGACGATACCAGTTTCTAAATTGTGACCAGTCCTGACCATTGGCATCTTCCATCGCCTTGATAAAATCTTCACAGGTTACTGCCTGGCCGTCATGCCGTTCAAAATAGAGATCCATGCCGCGCCTGAAGCCAGCTTCGCCTAACATGGTATGCATCATACGGATCACTTCAGCACCCTTGTTATACACTGTTACGGTATAGAAGTTATTCATTTCGATGTAAGAGTCAGGACGAATCGGATGCGCCATCGGGCCAGAGTCTTCCGCAAATTGCGCTGAGCGAACAATTTTGACTTGATCAATTCGCTGAACTGCTGCCGACTGCATATCTTCGCTAAATTTTTGATCGCGAAAAACGGTCAGACCTTCTTTTAAGCTGAGTTGAAACCAGTCGCGACAGGTCACTCGATTGCCGGTCCAATTGTGAAAATATTCATGTGCAATAACGGCTTCGACTCCTTCAAAATCAGCATCGGTCGCGGTTTTGGAATTGGCCAGCACATACTTGGTATTAAAAACGTTTAAGCCTTTGTTTTCCATCGCCCCCATGTTGAAATCGCTGACTGCGACAATCATATAAAGGTCCAGATCATATTCGAGCCCAAAGGTATCTTCATCCCATTTCATGGATGCTTTTAGACTGTCCATTGCCCATTGGCATTGGTCCAGTTTGCCTTTATCGACAAACAATTGCAGCTTGACTTCACGGCCACTCATGGTAATAAAAGTGTCTTCGAGACAATCCAGATCGCCGGCGACTAAAGCAAACAGGTAGCAGGGCTTGGGAAAGGGATCGTGCCACTCGACAAAATGACGTCCTTCTTCAAGCTCGCCTTGAGCTATCGGATTACCATTGGAAAGCAGTAACGGATATTTCTGTTTATCGCCTTCAACGCGGACTTTGAATTCAGCCATAATTTCAGGTCGATCGAGATAGTAGGTGATTTTTCGGAAACCTTCGGCTTCACACTGAGTGCAGAATTTTCCGGCTGAAGTGTACAATCCTTCTAACGAAGTATTCTTCTCAGGATGAATTTTAACAAGGGTTTTTAAGGTGAATTTCTCACTCACTTTATTAATGGTTATCTGATCATTATCAAGGTGGTACGCGGCTTCATCGAGTAGAGTCCCGTCCAGATAAATTTCTAGCAGTTCGAGTTCGACACCATCTAATACGATTGGCAGGAGATCTTCATTGATATCCAGTGGATTTCTTTCTATCTTTAGTTCGCTAGTAACAATTGTATAAGTGTCAAACAATTGAAATGTCAGGTCAGTATTTTTGATGAGGTATTGGCTGGGTTGGTAATCTTTGCGGTATTTCACGACTGGCTTTTGGGTTGAATACATACCTAATTAATCCTGGTTGACGTTACGGCGGTCAGACTTGAGCCGAAAAAGTGACTGAAAACTGAGAAGGCAAAAGTGTAACAGTGCCTGAAAACAATGGGAAGTTTAGGGTGGAATTTGGTGGTTTGTGGTAAGACCAGAAAAAGCTTGAAAAGTCATTAAATGCGTTTATCTGCACTAAAATCACCCGAATTTAAGGGTAATTGCAGTAATTTCTCTATACAAGATGCAGTGAAAAGCTTATTATCCACCCCCAGCAAAAAGTAAGCGAATTTTCGCAAAAATTCCCACATTGTTTGTGCGGAAATATTCTGAAATTTCGTTCCAGTCAAAACGCTTAATGTCTGCACAGGAAAGCGACACTAAAAGTTATTCCTGTAAGCGTTCCATTTTTGAGGAGAGTCACTTTGACCACAGTTGCTAAGTTCGAAATTAATTACCTCCAGTATATGGACGAAACCGGCACTTTCGTCAGCAAAGAGGTACCACCAGCATTTGCCCAAGATATCGACAAACTGAAAAAGCTTTATCGTGATATGTGTTTGATACGTGTATTGGATCAAAAAGCTTACGCGCTTCAGCGAACCGGCAAAATGGGGACTTACCCTGCTGCCACCGGTCAGGAAGCCATTGGTGTTGGCTTTGGGTCTGCATTGAATAAAGAAGATGTGCTTGTGCCTTATTACCGTGGCCAAGCGTCAATGATTCAACATGGGATCCGCATGGAAGAAGTATTACTCTATTGGGGTGGTGATGAGCGAGGTTGTGATTATCAGGACGCGAAAGAAGATTTTCCAATCGCAGTACCGATTGCAACGCAGATGTTACATGCTGCGGGCGTCGCTAAAGCCATGCAGATGCGAGGTGAAAAACGCTGTGTCTTTACCGAAATTGGTGAAGGAGGAACCTCTGAAGGTGATTTCTATGAAGCCTTAAATGTGGCAGGTATCTGGAATCTTGGGGTTGTCTTTATTATTAATAACAACCAGTGGGCAATTTCTGTACCGAGCGAAATCCAGACCAACTGCGAAACTTACGCGCAAAAAGCCATCGCCGCGGGTATTGAATGTATCCAGGTTGATGGAAACGATATTGTGGCTGTTAAAGCAGCGGCAGAAAAAGCCGCTGAAAAAGCGCGCAACGGCGGTGGACCAACAGTGATTGAGTGCATCAGTTTACGCCTTTGCGACCACACGACTGCCGATGACGCGACGCGCTATCGTCCAGAAGGAGAGTTGGATGAAGGCTGGAAAAAAGAACCTATTTTAAGACTGCGCAAGTATCTGGAAAGCAAAAATGCCTGGTCTGAAGATGATGAAAAAACCATGACCGAAGAGCTGACTAAAGAAGTTCAGCAAGCGGTTGATAACTATCTGAATACGCCAGTCGATAGTCCAGAAGCAATGTTTGACAGTCTCTATGCTGAATTACCGGAAAGAACACTCGCTCAACGTGAGTTAGCAATAGCACGAGGAGCAAAATAATGGCCGCAATTACTCTCATTGAAGCAGTTAACCTGGCAATGGCCCATGAAATGGGCGTAGATAAAGATGTTGTTTTACTCGGTGAAGACGTTGGCGCCAACGGCGGCGTTTTCCGCGCCACTGACGGCTTGCAGGAAAAATTTGGTAAAGAGCGCGTAATCGATACGCCTCTGGCTGAGTCGATGATTGCCGGTGTTTCTATCGGTATGGCTGCACAAGGCTTGAAACCTGTTGCTGAAATCCAGTTTATGGGCTTTATTTTCCCGGCCGTTGACCAGATTATCTGTCACGCGGCGCGGATGCGTCATAGAACGCGCGGTCGATTACATTTACCGATGGTTATTCGTGCACCTTTTGGTGGTGGAATCCATGCACCTGAACATCACTCGGAAAGTACCGAAGCGATTTTTGCCCATATTCCAGGACTCAAAGTGGTTATACCGTCAAACCCTTCACGGGCCTATGGCCTGATGCTGGCGGCCATTCGTGATCCGGATCCGGTGATCTTTTTGGAACCAAAACGTGTTTATCGAATCGAAAAGCACGAAATCGAAGATAACGGCGAAGAGTATCCATTAGGCGTTTGCTTTGTTGATCGTGAAGGAACCGACATTACCCTGATTAGCTGGGGTGCCATGCTCCATGAAACCAAGCAAGCGGCGGAAAAACTCGCCCAGGCTGGTATCAGCGCGGAAGTCATCGATGTTGCAACGGTAAGCCCGCTGGATATTGACACCATTTTAGAATCAGTTGAAAAAACTGGTCGAGCGTGTATTGTGCAAGAAGCACCTAAAGCCGGCGCGCTTGGCTCTGAGATCGCAGCTGAAATTGCTGAAAAGGGTGTCATGAACCTGCTCGCGCCTATCGGTCGTGTTTCTGGCTACGATACCGTAATGCCTTATTACCGTTTAGAAAAGCAATATATGCCTAAAGTTGAGCATATCGTGGAAGAAGCAAAACGAATTGTGGAGTACCGATGAAACTATTTAACTTACCCGATTTAGGCGAAGGATTACCGGACGCTGAAATCGTCCGCTGGTTAGTCAAAGAAGGCGACAAAGTTGCTCTCGACCAGCCGATGGTGGAAATGGAAACGGCAAAAGCGGTAGTTGAAGTGCCTTCACCCTATGATGGAACAATCACCAAATTATGCGGTCAACCGGGCGATGTGATTGACGTCGGCGCGATATTAGTAGAATTTGACGGAGATGGGTCGAGCGCGGCTGCGCCAGTGGCTACTCAGCCGACATCCGAACAAAAAACAGCGCCTCAAGCGCCTGCGGGAGTAACAGTCGCAAGCGGAGATGTTTTTAAACTACCCGATTTAGGTGAAGGTCTGCCTGATGCAGAAATCGTTCGCTGGTTGGTCAAAGAAGGAGATACCTTAGCGCTTGACCAGCCAATGGTGGAAATGGAAACGGCCAAAGCGGTTGTTGAAGTACCTTCGCCATTTGCCGCAAAGGTCGCTAAATTATACGGTCAGCCTGGCGATGTGATTGAAGTTGGCGCGCCGCTAGTTTCATTTGGTGAAGGCGGCGCATCAGTCGCCGTAGCAGAACCTGAAACCATGCCTGTTGAAGAGAAGTCTGGCGACGCTGGTACCGTTGTTGGTGCTGTGCAAGTGGGTAATCAGGTGGTCGCCGAGTCTGCCAGTGCGGTTATCAAAGCGTTGGCGAAAAAACTCAAAGTCGATTTAAATCAGGTAACTGGAACGGGTGCCAATGGCGCAATTACCCAGGCCGATGTTAAACAGGCTAAAAAAGATGGCAAATTAGTTGGTACAGCGACAGTTTCTGCCGCAGCGCCAGCGCCGGTTGAAGCGCCCGTTGGCGATGAAAACCCATTGGATTTTAAAGCCTCTCCTGCTGTTAGAGCGCACGCAAGACGCCTGGGTGTTGCGCTGTCTGGATGTCGTGCCTCAGGTAAGAAAGGGTCAATTACAAAAGCGGATGTTGATGCTGCGGTTGGTTCTTCTGCACCGGTCGCAAGGCCGGCAAGCGCGCCAGCATCTGGCGGCGGACTGCCTACCGTCCAGGTCAGTGTCGAACCACAATCGGTCCGCGGTGTTCGTCGAGCCATGGCAATGGGAATGGCTAAATCACACGCGACGGTTGTTCCGACAACGCTGATGGAAGATGCCGATATTACATCCTGGCCAAAACAGGATTCTCTCGCACGTTATGTTCGCGCACTGGTCTATGCCGCGAAAATCGAGCCCGCGTTAAATTGCTGGTTTGACGGCGAGAAATTTGAACGTCTAGTACACCCAGGTGTGCATGTCGGAATCGCTGTCGACTCTCCCGATGGATTGTACGTTCCCGTTGTTCATGACGCTGACAAAAAAGATGCGATTGCAGTACGTGCACGCGTTCAGGAGTTACGTCAGAAAATCGAGAGCAAATCTTTAAAGCAGGAAGACCAACAAGGTGCGACAGTGACCTTGTCAAATTTTGGTTCCATTGCGGGTCGTTACGGAACGCCTGTGGTGTCGCCACCGCAAGTGGCAATTTTAGGCACGGGGCGATTCCGCGATGAACTCCGGTTGACTGACAAAGGGATTTCTAAGCGTAAAATGCTGCCCCTGTCACTAACCTTCGACCACCGAGCTTGTACCGGTGGTGAGGCCGCAAGGTTTCTGGCCGCGGTCATAGAAGATTTGCAAAAAGCAATGTAATCACAGAAAAAGGCGTCATTTGACGCCTTTTTTGTTTTTTTGATCTTCTTCTCTGGAATTTTAATGTTAAACTTTTAAATGACACCATAGCCAAGACTGAAAATGCCGACCCGCAGATGGTGATAAACTCAGCGAAGTCTTATTTTCCGGCTAAAATAATTATATAAACCTCTGACGTATTTATAATAATTGATAAATGGGACATCGATGAGTGATTTACCTGCCACATTAACGTATTTTGGTAGCTTGCAGAATATCAGCCAGGTGATTAACAAGTTGGCTCTGCCGTTGAAACAGGCCCATCAGTTGGCCGATCCTTTTTTGCCGGATAGCCATACTAAAATGGCGTTTACCGTATCAGAATTATTCGATGCCGCCGTCAAGCATATTGCCCACGCCATTCTTGGGCGTAGTGCGCCTCGCGGGCAACCGAATCATCCGCTACAAAAAGCGGTCATGCGGTGGCGGATGGAAAATCGGTTTAGTGATGAAGCCGAAATAAAAGAGGCGTTACAAGGATTGTTACCTGCAATGGTTGAAAAAACGTTTAACGATGCCAAAGCAAATCATCAGCAATGGATTGATTATGTTTCTTCCAAGCGCATTGTCTCATTATTTGAGAAATTTCAAGATCTAGAATTATGGGAAAAAGGCTCGATTCAACATAAAGGGGCGGCAATAAAATTTAAATGCGTCGAGGATTCAATATTTGAGAAATGTTCCCCTGCGCAATACGCTAAAATACCAGCGAGCACAGTCGATCTTAAGACTTATATTGAATATATGGTTGGGACTATTCCTGAAATTGAGTTTGACCCTCGCCAGACTTTATTGGCTCAAAATTATGCCAAACGCGGACTAAAAGAGTGGCGTTTAATTGCCGATGATAATGATTTTGACGAACAGTGGTTAGAGTTTCCCATTGAATTAATTCAAAGTGTTTATATTGGCGCACTGGTGCCAGAAAAAATGGCAGAACAGTTAAAAAATCATTTAGCCAAACTCAATCCTAAAATTAATGTTTTCCAGGCTCGCTGTCGTGCGAATGAATATAGCCTGGAATTTGAAAAAATCAGTGAACATGTTGAAGATGAGGATATTAACGCCTCGGCCAAATAGGTTGGTCAGATCGTCTAAGCGACAAATCTATTCAACGGATCTATTCAATGGATCTATTCAAGTTGTCTGTTTAAGTAGTCTGTTTTAACAGTGTTTTACGATTCAGAACCACGAGGTGGCAACATGACCAAAATTCTCGCGTTTGCGGGTAGCGCTCGCAAAGAATCTTTCAATAAAAAACTAGTAAATATTGCCGCAGTGGGGGCCAAAGAAGCCGGCGCAGAGGTCACTGTGATCGATCTGGCTGACTTTGATATGCCGCTATTTAATCAAGATCTGGAAGCCGACAAAGGTCTACCAGACAACGCTCAGAAATTTAAACGACTGTTAATAGAACATGATGGTTTTTTAATTGCCTCGCCGGAATACAACAGCGCTTTTAGCCCTTTGCTTAAAAATGCGATAGATTGGGCGTCACGTGCTCAGTCGGATGATGAACCGAGTCTGATAGCGTATCGTGGCAAGTATGCAGCAGTTATGGCTGCTTCGCCCGGTGGCCTTGGCGGTATGCGTGGACTGGTATTCCTACGAATGCTGTTGGGCAATATCGGGGTCACAGTAATTCCGGAACAGCAAGCAATTAGCCAAGCGCTTAATGCGTTTGATGAGTCTGGCAATCTGATCGATGAAGGTAAACAAGCGGCAATTATAAATATTGGGGCGAGGCTTGCAAACGTATTAAAAAAGCTTCATTAGTTTTTCAGCGAGTAAGGATAATAATTAATGAATAGACGAATTCACGCGTTCGTTTCCGGCAAAGTGCAAGGTGTCTGGTATCGAGCGAGCACCCAGCAAATCGCACTGGAACTTGGTCTAACTGGTTGGGTAAGAAATTTAACGGATGGTCGAGTCGAAATTATCGCGGAAGGCAATGAAGATAAATTGAATGAGTTGGTAGATTGGTGTTGGAAAGGACCCGAATTGGCGGCGGTAACAGATATAGAAACACGCCAATTGGAATTTCAGGGAGAATTTGAATCGTTCGATAAGCGTGATACGGTATAGGTGATAGCAAAACAGTCAATTTAAACTAGCCGACAAAGAAAACAAAAATCTAAATAGCAAAAAACGAAATAACGAAATAACGAAATAACGAAATAACGATAAATCTAAAAGGAGATAGTGATGAAAGGAATTGGAATATTATTGGTCGCTGTCGTTATAATTATTTCCCCATGTCGCCTTATTGCTCAATCGAAACAGCCAGCCAGTCAAGCGGTAGCAAGTTGGAAAAAATCACACGCCTTAGATATTTTAAATGATTTCCGCGATTTATTATCGCTGCCGAATGTCGCGACTGATATAAAAGCGATGGAAAAAAATGCCGACTGGATCGAAACCTATCTGCGAAAGCGCCAATTTAAAATTCAACGCCTTTCAGCAGGTGGCGCGCCCTATGTTTTTGCGGAGCGAACAACACCAGGGGCGGATAAAACAGTTTTAGTTTATGCACATTTTGACGGGCAGCCTGTTAAACCTGAGCACTGGTTGACACCTGCCTGGTCGCCACAATTAAGAGATAACACGATTCAAGCTGGCGGTAAAAACATTCCCTGGCCGACTCATTCCGCGCCGTTAGATGATGATTGGCGAATATTTGCGCGTTCTGCAGGGGACGATAAAGCGCCAGTGATAGCCCTTATGGCTGCCATTGATGCTTTAGATCAAGCGAACATCGATCCTGTGGTGAATATAAAAATTTTACTTGATGGGGAAGAAGAAGCTGGCTCACCAACACTCGCCAAATTGCTAAAAACACACGGCAATTTACTCACAACCGACCTGATGCTGTTTTGTGATGGGCCAATGCACCAATCACGAAAGCGACAATTGGTTTTTGGCGTAAGAGGCGTCAGTAGCGTTGAGCTGAGAACCTATGGTCCAAGCAGGCCACTGCACAGTGGTCATTACGGAAACTGGGCACCTAATGCGGCAGAGCAAATGGTCGCAGTGTTAGATTCTTTGCACGACAAAGACGGGCTCATCGCCGTCAAAGATTTCTATGCCGATGTTAAGCCGATGACAGAGTCGGAGAACAAAGCGATCAACGCGATGCCAGAAATTGAGCAGGCTTTAAAACACGATTTGACAATTAATACCTCTCGACTTGAAAAAACACGCATTGAACAAGCGATTATGCAGCCAGGAATTATTATTACTGGTATTGAGGTGGGGAGCACCGGTGAGCACACAAGAAATGTCCTTGTTCCCGATGCATCGGCGTCAATTAATTTTCGACTCGTGCCTGGACAAACACCGGAAAAAGTCCGCCAGCTGATTGAAAGCCACTTTAAGTCTTTGGGATACCATGTAATTAATAATATCGCGACTTCGAAAGTCTTGCTAGAGAACGCACGTGTTCTATCGCTTGAATGGTCAGAAGGTTACCCTGCTTTTCGCGCGGATCTGGATAGTCCTATGGCCCGCCAACTTAAGCAGATACTGACTCAGTTGGACCGAGAACCGCCGCTAATGACTCCAACTATGGGGGGGAGTCTTCCGATTTATTTATTTGAGTCGGTGATTGACGCGCCCATCATTATTTTACCCATTGCCAATCATGATAATAACCAGCACGGGCCCAATGAAAATATTCGACTGGGTAATTTGTGGGATGCAATTGAGATTTATGCAGCTGTTCTGACGGAGCTGTAATAATAGAAAATAACTCAATCAAGAAAAAGGAGTTTTTATGCGAGTTTTAGTTTTAACAATCATAATGATTTTTTCGGGGGCATTATCTGCGATGGACATCATGGATCAAAAAGGAATGGAATCGCATGTTAAGAAAATTGCACAGAGCGCCAAAGGCGAAAATGGTGTCGTGGAGTTTCAGTATAATAATGTCGCCATGTATCTTATTTCTGACTCAACGCATGATCGTATGCGAATTGTTGCGCCGATAATGGAATACCAGAAAGTGACACGACATCAACTCGACAAAGTGATGGAGTCGAATTATCACAAGGCATTAGATGCACGTTATGCGGTCAGCGATGGCGTTTTGTTTTCGGTCTATATTCATCCTTTATCTTCGTTAACTCAAAAACAGTTAGATTCGGCCGTTCATCAAGTGTCTTATTTGGCGCTTACATTTGGTTCTGACTATACTAGTGGCGTATTGAGTTTTGGTGGCGAGTAAATAGAAACTCAAAGTAGACGAAAGCCTTTTCTTAAAATGTTGACAAAATTATGAAAACTATTGAACAAATTAGAACCGCATTAGAGAACGCTGAGTTTTATCTGGAATATATGCCGACGGTATCACTGGCTAGCAATCAGTGCGTCGGGGCAGAGGCGCTTATACGTTGGCGAAAGAGTGGCGAGCTAATCACGCCGGACGAGTTCATTCCGCTTGTAGAAAATACGCCGCTATCGGGGTTGCTCACCTATTGGATTATTGAAGAAGTCGCGCGAGACCTAGGAGATTGGCTTCGATCTAACGATGATGTGCATGTGGGCATTAATATCCCCCCTGAAATATTAGGGCGAGGTGGCCTAGAATATGCCGCAACTAAATCTGGGCTGATTGAAGTGATAGATAAACTCATTATGGAGATAACCGAGCGAGGATTGCCGGACGAACTGGCGCTGGAAACTTTAAGTTCGACAAAAGGTCGGGTAAAAATTGCTATTGACGATTTTGGCACGGGTGATGCCAATATGATGCAGCTTTCTAAAATGGAAGCGGATATCATCAAGTTAGACAAGTTTTTTGTCGATCAGATAATTGATGAAAAAAATATCCCTAAAATTGTCAAGGGGTTGGTAGCCTTTGCAAAAGCCATGGATTTTGTCATTATTGCCGAAGGGGTAGAGTCGCAAGCTCAGAGTAAAGTGCTGAAAAAACTGAATGTTGAAATGGCGCAAGGCTGGTATTTTTCTAAGCCGCTTAGCGCAAAATCTTTTATCGAGTTTTGCGGTTGATAGCCTAATTATTCCCATGTTTCATAACTTTCCGGTGAGCTGACTTTCCTAGCCCGCAGTTGGTATTAGCTGTCGAATAGTGGCATATCTGTTATTAGCCCCATGTAAGTATCATAATTTTCTGTTCTAACTGATTAAGTGTACAGACCCTTTGTTTATATTACCTGATTTGTAAAAAAGCAGGGCTTTGACTAGCGCCAGAGTTGCTATACTAAATCTTGATAAACGAAAGTGTCGCAATCACCTGGTCGTCTTACGCTTGATAACTGCCAGTGCAACATTCGCAATTACTTCAAAAAAATCGACCATGTTTTAATGGCCTTTGCGTCGTGCAATCTAAATTATCACTGCGCATCACTGCTCTACCAAAACAACCAGGAACGGAGTCTTGAAAAAATATGATTTGATGCTGAAAAAACTGAGTCTTGCTGTCCTATTATTGCTATCGGGACTTTTGGTTTATTGGCTATATCGAACAGATATTTCACTATTTCAATATTTGAATTTAACCAAATTGTCGCCCGTCGAAGTGAACGGATGGTTAGATTTATTTTTGAAAAATTATTTCTCGGATTTAGTGTGGTGTATCGCGCTCGTCATCATCGCGTCTATTTTAATGGATTTAAGAACCCCAGCAATATATCCGTTAGCACTGCTATCTATACCGGTTGTGAGCGAATTGTTACAGGCGACAAAACTACTCGATGGCGTATTTGATTGGGTCGATGTATTGATTTATATCTCGGTCATATTCTTTTTTCTCATCAAACGGGAGAGTTCGATGAAAACAATGAAGAAACATTTAATTGGACTTGTTAGTGTGACGGTTTTTACTTTTTCAATCATGGCGTGTTTTTTTCCAGATTATGAACCGCCACCACCGATCAAATACACCGATGGAGTTTTTACCATCCCACAGAAAGCTGACGAAATATTTACCAAAAAAGAGCTAAAAACACTCATCAAATCAAATAAGAAACTGTCAATGGTTTTAAGGGTTCCACTCTCTGGTGACAAAGTGACACAGGAGGAAAGGCAAAAGAATAGCGTACTCTATAATATTATCGAAAAAGAGTTTGCAAAAGCCGGTTTTGTAGTGAGGGACAGGGCGCTTTTCGCCAAAGTACTCGACCAGGAAACACTTGATTATTCAAAGATAGGAATGATTACGGAAACTGATTTTATATTAGAGCTTTTATCATATACCACCAACCAGCCTTACCTGATCAAGCAATATGTGGATGAAACGGGAGCGTTAAAAACATCGACTAGAGATATTACTTTTAAAGGAGCGATGGTCGAGTTTAAGCTTATAAGTGTTAAAAAAAACGATATGGTGGGCAGTTATACGTTTTATTATACGCCTTGCACAGAGGGTTGTTCGCATCGATTTAGCGAGTCTACTCGAGCAAAACGTACCTGGAGCGTCAAGCAAGAAATTCCTAAAAATTTCTTTGAGGAGTCAGCTAAAAAACTAATTAGCGAACTAGTTGGCGGCCGATAAATTTTCTATTTTTGTCATTGAAAGAAGCGCTAATTGATGAGCGCAATTAAATGAGCTGTCGAATACCAGAAAAAAAAGCGGGCATCAGTGGTGCCTCGGCTGTAATTAGAAATAGTTAATAGCTTAATTAAAACGGATTGCCACTCATATCGGCTGCTAGCTTATATATTGGTAAAAAATTAGTACTTAAGCTATGCTTTGGATAATAATATATTAATAAGCATTTCAGATTATTGATGGATAAAGGGACACCTCTATTACAGCTGCAAGGCTGTCGCAAGGCAAAGAAGGATACTGTCAGTCATCAGCTTAAAAACTGGCTGTTTTTAGCGATATTGATTTTTGGATTGTCTGCATTTTATACACTGTCAGCCGATGCGCCAGCACAACAGAATAAAACGATCCAGGAATTATCTTTAGAAGAGTTGCTGAAAATCAAGGTAAACATCGCATCACTGTTAGATGCCGATAGGCTTTCGGCGGCTTCATCAGTAGAGCGTGTGACCGCTCAAGAGTGGCAAAACAGCGGCGCGCGCAGCATGTTAGACGCGTTAAGATATGCTGACTCAACCTTTGTACTCCCTTCCGGTGCCGGTGTTGACGTGCTCAGTATTCGAGGATATTCCCGCGCCAATTCCTTTCTTGGAGTAATGACCACTTGGGATGGGGTACCCCTGGATGATTTATATCGTCAATCCGCGCAGCTTAACTTGCCGAGTATTAATCTCGGGGCATTAAATGAGTTGCAGGTAGTCAAAGGGCCCGGCTCTGCAATTCATGGCGGCAACGCGTTTCATGGACTGGTCGCGCTGAAGGGGTTTGAGTCAGATGAAAACTCCACTAAGTTATCGGGCCTGTTTGCCAGTAATGGCTATTTTGATACCAGCTTTAAATTCAGCGACCAAACCACGCAAAGTATGCGAATGAACCTGGCGATTGCCGCTAATGGCCAATCTGATCAAGCGCAAGTCGCCCACTACATTGACCCAAACACCCTAATGGATTCTTCGATTGAACGAGCGAATGAATATGACGCCATCACGGGCAGTTTAAAATTTGTATCTGAATTGGAGAATGACATATCCTGGGAGGGCGGCATATATATTCATAGCTTTGACAGCAGCGAGTTTCAGGGGGCTGGAACGACAGCTTCAGGCGGAAGAGATCTGGGCAGCGTCAACTCTGATTTTTACATGGGCCGTCTGGCGATCAAAAAGCGATGGTCTGAAGATCAGTCGCTAGAAATAAATAGTTATTACTGGGCGATAGACAATCAAAATGTCATCGGTTTATTTGATACCGCGTCTGGACAACTGGTTGACCGGGCGGCACAAAGTGAACAATATCGAGGCGGAATTCAGGGAATTTTTCGCTCGAGTTTGCCTGGTTTAAATAGTCATTATGCGCTTGCTTTGGGCCGAGAAGAGCTCGCAATTCCCGATGCACGTAACCGTTTTGAGATCGCTCAGGATGGCTCCTTTTTGCGCCTTGGCTCAAATCCTGTTGATGGCGCCAGCCGTTCCATCTCAAGTGCGATCCTTGAAGTTCAGACAACTTGGTCTGATGAGCGGTGGCGATTGATCTACGGTGGACGCAGTGACCACTATTCGGATGTCGGCTCTCACTTTAGTCCCAGGTTGGGCATTGTTTACCAGATGCAACCCAATAGCGCGTTTAAATTTCTCTATGGAAATGCCTTTCGTCCACCTACTATGGTTGAAGTCAGGGGATCGCCGGGATTTGTTCAAGAAAACCAATCATTGAAACCCGAAACGATTGACTCCTATGAATTAGTCTATATGCAGGTAAAACGCAATTGGGAGACTAAATTTACGCTTTTTAAAAGTGAGTGGAAAGACGGTATCCGAATTACTTCATTGCCAGGTCCGGCTCCTAACCTTATCAATTTAAACTGGGCGCGCAACAAAGCAAACGGCGCGAGTTTGAGTATGCATAAAAAAACCGATAAATGGCTGTTCGACTGGAGTGGCTCATATGTTGACAGTAAAAATGTCGACTCAGGAAATAACTATTCTCTGTATCCTAAATATATTTTTAATTTTCGCCTGGGTTATGATATTGAACAATGGGACGCACAAGTATTTTTGAACCAAAGATATTTTTGGAAGACCTACGATGTTGACTCGGTAGAGCTGGCGCTTGAAGCAACCGAGTTACCAACTTATGCACGTACTGATATTACCTTTAATAAAAGTTTTGGCTCAGGCTTAACTTTATTTGGACAAATTATTAACATGTTTGACCGTGATAATTTGTTGCCAAGTTCTTTTGGTTCGGTTGGCGGCATACCGGATGAACCCTTCAGTGTTGGTTTAGGGTTGCGATACCAGTTTTGAGTAAGGGGAACACATTCATTCTGCATGTCTTAGTCAAACTAAAAACATAATTTAGCGTTCAAAGAAAGCCTTGCTTTTAAACGCAAATTAAATCTTTACGACTAATTCCGACTCCCAAAACACCAAACCGTCAAGCGTGTTAGAAATGAGCTTTTCATATCGCGTTTCTAAAACCGCTCGTCTGATTTTCATGGTTGGTGTTAAAAATTCATTTTCGACTGACCAGGGCTCTGAAGCGACAACCATATAATCCAATTGTTGGTGGTTTTCTAATTCGGCATTAACCATTTTTAAAGTCGCCGAGAGGGATGCTTTAATCGGGGCCATATCTGCATTGGCCAGATGTTCTGCCAGCACAACGATCGCGACGGGTTGCTTGCGCCCTTGACCAAGCACACAAATTTGTTCGATATTTGGATTGGTCGCAATCATCGACTCAATAGGTACCGGCGCTACGTATTTACCTTTTGATGTTTTAAACTCTTCTTTAACGCGGCCAATAATCTGATAAGAACCATCCTCAGCTAAAACGCCCTTGTCGCCAGTTTTAAACCAGCCATCTTCAAAGCTATCTGCTGTTGCCTTTGGATTATTATAATAACCTTGAAAAACGGCATCGCCACGAATGAGAATTTCGCCCTGATCAGAAAGCTTCATCTCTACACAGTCTAGCGGTTTACCAATAGACCCCATGCTTTTTATATCGAAGGGATAATTGCTGCAAGACAGCCCAGTGGTTTCGGTCATTCCCCAACCCTCAGAGATACCAATGCCAATTTTGTTATACCAGGCTAAAATGCTTTTAGAAATTGGTGCCGAGCCTGAACCATAAATTCTGGCTTTATCAATGCCTAGTCCCTGACGGATTTTTTTGGCGATCAATTTTCCGAGAAGCGGAATAGATAATAATCTGTCCAGTTTTTCTGCTGGAATTTTTTCAAAAACGCCAGTCTGAAACCTGGTCCACAATCGAGGAACCGAATGAAAGAGTGTCGGTTGAGTATATTTGAGGTCGTCAATAAATGTATCCAGCGATTCTACGAAATAAAATGATATGCCTGCATAGATACCCGGACCTTCGACCACGCCGCGTTCGGCGATGTGCGCAAGTGGCAAATAAGATAAAATGCGATCCGATTCGTTGAGGTTTAAAAATTTCTGGTGGGTTTCACAGACCGATGAATAATTAAAATAGGAAATAACAGCACCTTTAGGATTTCCGGTCGAACCCGAAGTATAAACGATGGTCATGGTTTCATCGGGTTTGGGTTGATGTACCTTTTCCATCGGTTCAAACTGACTTAGCCAGTCATTCCATTGAATAGTAGTTTTACCTGTTGGGTAGGGGAAGGCGATTGTCGCAACGGCGTCAGAAATTGCGTTTACCGCGTTGTCTGGGTCATCCAGTTTACCAATAAATATCGCTTTAGCACCGCTGTTGCTTAACACGTAATTAATCGTATTTTGATTTGCCGTGGGATAGATAGGAACGCTCACCAGGCCAGCCATCATGATGGCAAAATCTGCGATAAACCACTCAGCGCAGTTCTTAGAAAGTATGGCAACGCGATCACCGGGTACTAATTTGAGGCTTTTTAGTCCCGCAGCAATTATTCGGGCTTTTTCAAAGGCCTGTCGCCAAGTCGTAACCTGCCACTGGCGATTAATTGGTTGATGTAGAAAAGCTTTGTCGGGATGCTTTTTAACTCTTTGGCTAAAGGTTTCAATTGGGTTCGCGTAGCTCATTGGTACCTGTATCTCAAAATCCGAGTGAGACTACTTCACCAAAAAAATCGACCTAGCGCAAGTAGGATAAATTTATCATGGGCAAATTAGTGGTACTTTATTCGCTTGAGACAATGGGCAAGAAGTCCACAAACTCGCTAACCTGATGAAATTTTGCATTTCTTTGGAGGCATTTTTATCTAGTTTGATGGCTCGCTCTGATTGATTTTTTTAACCTGGCAATCTGCCTCGCCGTCAGATAACAGGAGAGAAAATACTTGCGCGGTCGACAACTGGCTCGTTTTATTGATGATTTTACCTGTGTCCAGCTCTCGGGCAATTGAATAACCGCGACTCAAAGTCGAAAGAGGACTGAGTGTGTCTAGACTACCTACCGCGACTTTTAAGCGCTGGTTAAGCGATTCAAACTTTTTTTGCCAGGCGGCCTGTAACTGATATTTTAACGTCGATACCTGTTGTTGCTTATTTTTTAGTTGTGCGAGTGGATTCAGCTTTTGTAGTCTTTTTTCCAGTTTTTCAACTTTTTGGTACGCGTTAATCAAATTTTCACGAGCTGCTGAATCAAGCCGGTGACAGAGCTTCTCTAGTTTATAGCGACTGGCATTAATGGCATTTTCTGGGTCGGCCAATTTCAATCGCGCAATATTCAGGCGCACCTGCATCGCTTCTATTTTGGTGAGTAATGATTCCGCCAGGGATATTGACAGAAGATCTACACGCTGCTGCAACGCTGTCTGGTCAGGAACCAAAAGTTCAGCGGCGGCTGATGGCGTTGCGGCTCTTAAGTCGGCGACTAATTCCGCCACGGTGGTATCGACTTCATGCCCAACTGCTGCAACGGTTGGAATAGCGCACTCAAAAATTCGGTACGCGAGTTTCTCGTCATTAAAACACCAGAGATCTTCCAGTGACCCGCCGCCTCGGGTAATTAAAAGCACATCACATTCAGCGCGCGATTCGGCTTTATCAATAGCGTTAATAATGGCAGAGGTCGCGCTTGCGCCTTGAACCTGAGTCGGGTAAATGATCACCGGGACCATAGGACAACGGCGTTCGAGCACCGTTAATACATCATGAATTGCCGCGCCGGTAGGGCTAGTTATCACGCCAATGCGCTTGGGAAGTGTTGGCAACAACTGTTTATGTTCGTCGGCAAATAAACCTTCCGCCCTGAGTTTGATAATCAGCGCGTTCAGCTTTTGCTGGAGGTCGCCAAGGCCTGCCGGCTCCATAAAATCTGCAATGAGTTGGTAATCTCCGCGTGCTTCGTAAAGACTAACTTTGCCTTTAACCACCACTTTATCGCCTTCGTTGGGGGAAAATCGAAGGTTTTGCGTTTTAAACCGAAACATCGCACAGCGGATTTGGGCGCTAGTATCCTTTAAGCTAAAGTACCAATGACCAGAGGCTGCTTTGGTTAAATTTGAGATTTCTCCGGTTAACCAGACGCTGCCCAAGTCAGATTCCAAGACACTTTTCGCCTTTCGGTTGAGTTGACTCACGGTCAAAATCGTCCTTTTGGGCGGCTCTTGAGGCTGTAGAAATGGCTGAATCATAACGTCTGATTTTGGGTCCGTTTGGTCATTTTGAATGGATTTTAACTGATTGATAGTCAAAAAAGCACAACTTATTTATCTGGTTAGCGAGTCCAACGAAATTTTCGGTTATTACAAAAGGTGAATAAAATCGAATAATTATCGTGTAAAAACAACACATTAAAATAGAAAATTTCTATAGAAAAAATTGTTACTCTGCACAATTTATCTGTATAATCCCGCTTTGGCTGCATAGCCCTTCTAGAAATGGTGAATTTTGACATGCGTATCACTCAAGAAGCCCTTACGTTTGATGACGTTTTATTAATCCCTGCACATTCCCAAGTTCTGCCTAATGAGGTGAACTTAAAAACCAAAATTACTCGAGATATTGAGCTTAACATCCCGCTGGTTTCTGCGGCGATGGACACTGTGACAGAAGCAAATCTGGCGATAGCGCTGGCTCAGGAAGGTGGCATTGGCTTTATTCATAAGAATATGGATATCGAGCGCCAGGCTGCTGAAGTCTTGAAAGTTAAGAAATTTGAATCCGGTGTGGTTACCGACCCAATTACTGTACCTCCATCGACCAGCATTGCTGAGCTCAAAGCGATCACCTCACGTCACGGTATATCTGGATTACCTGTCGTTGAAAATGGCGAACTGGTTGGGATTGTTACCAGTCGCGATATTCGTTTTGAAACCCATCTAGATCGACCGATTTCAACGGTAATGACCGCTAAAGATAAACTCGTGACGGTGACAGAAGCCGCGACCCAGGAAGAAGTCCTGAAACTAATGCATAGGCATCGCATCGAAAAAGTTTTGATGGTCGATGATGAGTTTCGATTGACCGGACTCTATACCGTTAAAGATATTCAAAAAGCCGAAGACAAACCCAACGCGTGTAAAGATCGTCTGGGACATCTGCGAGTAGGGGCTGCGGTCGGTACTGGACCAGATACCAATGAAAGAGTTGCTGCGCTAGTCGCTGCCGGGGTCGATATTGTGTTAGTTGATACATCTCATGGCCACTCGCAAGGTGTACTCGATAAAGTCAAATGGGTGAAAGAGACCTATCCTGACGTTCAGGTAATCGGTGGAAATATTGCGACAGCGCAAGGCGCTAAAGATCTTGTCGCAGCGGGTGCAGATGGCGTTAAAGTCGGTATAGGACCTGGGTCTATCTGTACCACACGCATTGTTACCGGCGTTGGTGTACCACAAATTTCGGCGGTCGATAATGTTGCACAAGCTTTGGAAGGAACGGGGGTTCCACTCATCGCGGACGGCGGCATTCGTTATTCTGGCGATATGTGTAAAGCCCTGGCCGCTGGCGCATTTTCCGTGATGGTCGGTTCAATGTTAGCCGGTACCGAAGAAGCGCCGGGCGAAGTTGAATTGTACCAGGGTCGTTCCTATAAATCTTATCGCGGTATGGGGTCGCTCGGCGCCATGCAACAAAAACATGGTTCTGGCGATCGTTATTTTCAATCGTCAAATGCAGCCGATAAATTTGTGCCTGAAGGCATCGAAGGTCGAGTGCCTTACAAAGGTAGCTTAACCGCTATTGTGCATCAGATGTTAGGTGGTTTGCGTTCGTCGATGGGGCTCACTGGTTGTCCCGATATTCATACTTATCGGACGAAAGCTGAGTTTGTCAAAGTGACTGCTGCCGGTATGCGCGAAAGTCACGTTCATGATGTTCAGATTACTAAAGAAGCGCCTAACTATCAGGTATCCAAATAATCGTTCTGTCAGTTGACGCAATTCTTTCGTCAAACAAGGATTATTTTTCCTAATATTATAAAGCCGCAATTATTTTCAATTGCGGCTTTTGAGTTTTTTAAAAGTAGCTGGAGAAAAGCTCCTGCTCAAAACAAAAGGTAACTAAACGATGTCCACCGATATCCACGCTCAGAAAATTCTGATTTTAGATTTTGGTTCTCAGTACACTCAGTTAATTGCTCGTCGCGTACGTGAATTAGGCGTTTACTGCGAGCTGTACCCTTTTGATCTGGAAGAGGAGCGTATCAAGGAATTTAATCCAGATGGCGTTATTCTTTCCGGCGGGCCAGAAAGCGTCACCGGTAATGATACGCCCCGCGCTGCAGATCTGATTTTTAATCTAGGCGTACCAGTACTGGGCGTTTGTTATGGCATGCAAACCATGGCCCATCAGCTCGGTGGTAAAGTTGCTAGCTCTGAAAAAAGAGAATTTGGCTACGCAAAGGTGCGCCATGCAGCCAAGTCTGTTTTATTTGATGGCATTGAAGATCATTTAGAGCATGGCAAAGCGATTCTGGATGTATGGATGAGCCATGGTGATAAGGTCGTCGAATTGCCAGCCGATTTTGTAGCAATCGGTGAGTCGGACAATGCACCATTGGCCGCTATGGCCAATGAAGAAAAGCAATTTTATGGCGTTCAATTTCATCCTGAGGTTACGCATACTCACCAGGGCGGTCGCATTCTTGAACGATTTGTTCGTAAAATTTGTGGTTGTGAAAAATTATGGACCGCAGATAGCATTATTGAAAATGCGATTCAGGAAATTAAAGATACGGTTGGTGATGAGGAAGTTATTCTTGGTTTATCCGGCGGGGTCGACTCCTCAGTTACGGCCATGTTGCTTCATCGGGCGATCGGCTCACAGCTTACTTGTGTATTTGTCGACAATGGCTTGTTGCGCCTCAATGAAGGTCAGCAAGTTATGGAAATGTTCCATGATGGGTTCGGTTTAAATGTGATTAAAATTGACGCTGAAGATCGATTCCTAAATGCGTTAAAGGGCGAAGTTGATCCAGAAGCCAAACGTAAAATTATTGGGCGCGAATTTGTTGAAGTATTCCAGGAGGAAGCGAATAAATTAACCTCGGCTAAGTGGTTGGCACAAGGCACCATTTATCCCGATGTGATCGAATCGGCCGGGGCTAAAACCGGTAAAGCGCACGTGATTAAATCACACCATAATGTGGGTGGATTACCGGAAGATATGACGATGAAATTAGTCGAGCCGCTGCGTGAGCTTTTTAAAGATGAAGTTCGTAAAATTGGTTTGGAGCTAGGTTTACCTTATGACATGTTATATCGCCATCCATTCCCTGGACCTGGTTTAGGCGTCAGAATTTTAGCGGAAGTGAAAAAAGAATATGCCGATCTATTGCGCAAAGCGGACGATATCTTTATTCAGGAATTGCACAACCATGACCTGTACCACAAAACATCGCAAGCATTTACCGTTTTTCTACCGGTTAAATCGGTCGGCGTAATGGGCGATGCGCGCAAGTACGATTATGTGGTTGCATTGAGAGCGGTTGAAACCATTGACTTTATGACCGCGCGTTGGGCGCACCTTCCGTATGAGTTTCTTGAGCATGTCTCGGGTCGAATCATTAACGAAGTTGATGGGATTTCACGAGTGACATACGATATCTCTTCCAAACCGCCCGCGACTATCGAGTGGGAATAGGATAGAGGAACCAGGAGCTGGGTACGAGGAGCTAGATGAAAGGAGCTGGGTGCGAGGAATAAAATAATCTTTTAAGCTCTTAGCTCTTAGCTCTTAGCTCTTAGAGCTTAGAACTTAGAACTTAGAACTTAGCTCTTAGCACTGGACCCGAATAATTATGTCCACCGACTTCAACCACCAATACTGGATGCAAAAAGCGCTGGCACTCGCTAGAAAAGCAGAGAGTGCTGGTGAAGTGCCGGTAGGCGCTATCGTTGTGAAAAACGGCCGCGTGGTTGGAGAGGGCTTTAATCAACCCATCCTTAGCCATGACCCTTCAGCGCACGCAGAAATCATAGCGATGCGAGAAGCCGGACAAAAACTGAAGAACTATCGACTCGTCGATACCACTATGTACGTTACGCTCGAGCCCTGCGCCATGTGCGCTAAAGCCATGGTGCATGCGCGAATCAGCACGGTCGTCTTTGCTGCCAAAGAGCCGCGAACAGGGGCCGGGGGCAGCCTTTACCAGCTACTTCAACATGCTGGTCATAACCATCAAATCGACATTGTAGAAGGCGTTTTGCAAGAAGAGAGCGCCTCGATGCTCAAACGCTTTTTTAAAGCCCGGCGAAAATAATTCCGCACCGATTCTGTAAAGGATTGAAGTTTCGAGTAATCATTCGGTACTCGCAATTGCCGAAATTTTCAAAATATTAGTCTATAATAAACAGGCAGGGGAGCTTTTACGCAGTACGGATAATAATAAATCGCGCTTTACCAAGTGAAGAAAACGAATCAGTGATTGAATCAACTCATCCCGAACTTATCAAAACGATCGCTATAAAAAACACCTGGCGTTCAATTCTAGCCTATTTTTTTCCCGTGTGTATTTATGGTGGTTTTGCCGTCTGGTCAGGGTTGACCAGGGTCGGATATGAGCAATTCTTATATTTGCTCGCTTACATCGTTGTCTTTGTTTCGATTGTTGCCACATATATTCATCGATTGAAAGAGTTTGATTATAACGACGGTTTGCGGATCTTACTGATCCAGGTTTTTAACTGGTATTTTTGCTTTGGTTGGTGGATTTTTCTACTCGAACAAGGGCGATCTGGTGGGCTGTTTTTTGCGATGCTCATATTCATTTATACCTATGCATACACCAACATCAGAAAAACCATTGTTGGTAATTTCTTAGTCGCGGCTATTTATCTGGGCTGTAGTTATTATGCTGTTTATCACCAACATTTATCCGACAATTTATTTTTTGATATTTATCTGCTCCTTGCCTTTTTACCGGTCAGTATTATTATTGCGAAAGTTGGTGGCGAGTTGTCGAGTAAAAAGTACCAGTTGAAAAAATTTGCTAAAGCACAGAAAAAAACCCAGGAGCAACTCCAGGAAACACTCGAAAAGCTTGAGCACATTGCCAGTACAGATGATCTAACCGGGTTGCTTAATCGCCGAGAAATGAACAGTCGAATTTTATATGAATTTAAACGTTTAAAACGTACCGAATTTGTGATGTCGGTTTTAATTCTCGATCTCGATTTCTTTAAGACGATCAATGATAAACATGGTCATATGTGTGGCGATGTGGTACTCCAAGAAGTTGCTCGAGTATTGCAGCAAGAGTTTCGAGAAACCGATTCAATTGCGCGTTGGGGCGGCGAAGAGTTTTTAGTTTTAATGCCCGCCACGAGTCTTAAACAAGCCCTAAAAGTCTCGCAAAGAGTTTTACAAAAATTGGGCGCCGAACCGATAGCCTTCGAACAGGTAGAGTTAATTGTGACCGCTAGCGGTGGTGTTTGTGAGATTGACAAAGATAGCGATATTGATGTCAGTATTAAACACGCGGACGACTTGCTCTATAAAGCGAAAGCCTTGGGCAGAAATAAGGTCATTGCAGAATAACCGAACTTCAAAAAATTAGTCATATTACTCTCTTTTTTTAGTATCTTGATTTATATATTCGATTAATTCTCTCAATCTCTCTGAAGTGTGGTTATAGTATTCAGGCATTTCAGTGAAGTTAAGTCGCGCTATGAACGCTAGAAATCGCATAGCACAAACGGTTGTGGCGTTTCGCCACAAAGCGAAGAAAAGGAGAGAACCAATGTCACACGGACACGATTTTTTAAGTACCTGGTTTTATCGAGTTTGGAAAGAGCAAAACAGTCAAGCGATTGATGAAATGTTTGCTGGGGGCGAAGTGAGGGGCCTTGGCCAGCAAACAATGGTAACCGTCGATGATTTTAAGCAGTTTCACGCGGCTATGTGTCATCTTTTGTCGGATATTGAGATTAAGATTGATAAGAGCGTAGAACAAAACAACTGGCTTTCGGCATTATGTACGGTCACAGCTAAGTCAAAAGCGTCAGGAAAAAATATTTCAATCACGGGCAATGTGTGGGTCAGAATCGAGAATAATCAAATTCAGGAAGGCTACAATCATTTTGATTTTATCGGGTTATATGCACAGTTAGGGCTGTTACCCGAGGATACCTTCGAGCAAGGATTACAAGGGTTTAAAATCGCATAATCCATCAACGCAATGCGGGTAATCGAATAGCAAGTCGAGTGGAATTACTTGCCTTTTTCTTCGATAAAATTGCGTCGGAGAACATATCAGTGTAGTTTTATCCTTGGCCATAAAAATAAGGAGAATAATAATGTCTGAAGAAATAACTACTGAGTCTAATAGTGCAAGCACACAAAGTGTTCCCGGCTGGTTTTGGGTGATTAGCGGAATTGCGCTTGTGTGGAATCTGCTTGGTGTCATGGCGTTCTTTATGCATCTGGCGATAACGCCAGAAGTGCTAGCGCAAATGCCAGAAGCAGAGCGCGCGTTGTATGAAAACTCGCCCAGCTGGATGGTCATTGTATTTGCTGTCGCCGTTTTTGGTGGCACGTTAGGATGTATTGCTTTGTTGATGAAAAAAGCCTGGGCGTTTCCGCTGTTGGTTGCATCCTTGGCTGGCGTAATAATCCAGAACGGCTATTCCTTTTTGATGACAAATGCCGTAGAAGTGATGGGAAGTCAGGCGATTATAATGCCGGCAATAGTTATTATTATCGCGATTGGGTTGGTCTGGTTTGCTAATCGAATGAAGTGTAAAAATATTCTTTCCTAAACTCAGAAAGGCAATAGGGCGAACTATTGCCTTTTTTCTCTAGATAATAATTCACCTAAACCCCATGATTTAAATCTAATCGCAGATCGTTTTTGTTTCAGAGTAGTTGGGCAATATTTACCATTATCTATCTTATTTCTTTCAAGATCGATGCTCACTTCGCAAACCTTACTTGTGTTAAGTGGTTGATTTTATAGAAATGTTAAACTGCTCAGTGCGATATATGAACAGCGTTCTCTTAATTCAGCAATTTCAACATACTCGAATTTAAAAGCTGGCTTCAATTAACTTCTTGTTTTTAAAAAATATTTTGGGTAAATTGAGTTTAATTTAAAATAGTCGAGCAAAAGCAAAGTGAGAATTTTGCTCAAGACATAGTTGTTATTTTTAATGAGATGTAAATTAACAGGAAGTCGTTGCGTAAAACTATGATGTCTAGCGTCAAATAAATACAAAGGGATTTAATGTGTCTAAATATAAAAAACTAAGAAAATCTAAAGATTACATATTAGCAGGTGTAGCCGGAGGAATTGCTGAATTTCTTGGGTGGGAACCCAAGCAAGTTCGTACCCTCTGGGTGTTGGCAGGGATATTTACTGCAGGAACCGCAGTACTGGTTTATACAGTATGCGCTTTTGTGTTTCCGCCTCCTAGCGACTTTGATCTAAATGATTACCGAGAACAGTAAAACAGTATTTTATAGAATACTGGAATTAAATTGTTAAAGGGCGAATTTGTCCCAGCTCTAAATTATAAAAAATAGGAATATTCCCAAATGGATGAAAGAGCATTAGAAATTATTGCTGAACATGAATCTAAAAAAGTTAAGAAAATAATTGAAGAGTTCGAGTCTTTAAAGCCTAAGCCTTTTAGAGGTTTTTTTGTTTCGGTGGTAATTTTATTCTCACTATTTTTATACGATTTTTTTACCGCCTCGTCATTTTTTCAAAAAGATGTCTATTTCTTAATGTTGGCTGTTGTAATTGCCTCTGGAGCAATTGAAGCGGAGAGTAGCCGAACCAATAAGAGAGTAGACTTGTTAGTTAAATTAATCAGGTCGGGCTCAATTAAGGCTGAAAACTCGTAACGAGAAAATACCGTGCTTGAAGAGCGAAAAATTCTATTTCTTCGTTTATTTGCATAAAGATCAGAATGGAATTTCAGTGCGGTTTTAAAAATACGGGATGCAACCTGTTCCTTGACCTGGCTCTGAATATTTTAGAATTACCTTCGAAACGTTCGACAAACTTTCAATAAATCGACTGCAATAGTTAGACAAAAAGGAATAAATGTCAGCGATTGTCGTTGTATAAAAACAAATCGATATGTGCCAAAAGGAGTGATAAATGCAACATAAAAACTGGTCGTGTCCTAAATGTAGTCAACGAAATTTTGAAACGGGAGAAATGCGCGTTTCAGGCGGTTTCTGGTCGAGGATATTCGATGTGCAGAATAAGCGTTACTTCGCGGTGACTTGCAGTCATTGTCGCTATACCGAGTTTTATCAAGGAAAAGCTTCGACTTTGGGTAATGTGTTTGACTTTTTTACTGGTTAAATAATAACAACAACTTTCATAAATTTACTTTATTGTGGCACACTGATATTCATTGAATAGAAAATAATGAATAAAAGGTGCCCTGATGAGCAAGCCTGCTTACCCCTATGTTAACCACATGAATATTCTGAAGAGTCCATTAGAAATCATCGATATTCAGTCGCTGGTCGATCAGTGTATTGATCAATGGTACAACCAGACTCTATGTCAGGTGAATGACTCTGTAGTCAGACTAGGCATCGTCGAAGGCGAATACCATTGGCATAAACACGACAAAGATGATGAGTTTTTTATGACCCTGTCCGGGAAGTTAATTATCGATATTGAGGGGCGACCATCGATTGAACTTCAACCTCAACAGGGTTATGTTGTTCCCAAAGGTGTAATGCACCGCACTCGCGCGTCCGAAAAAACGGTAATTTTGATGATTGAAAACGCTGGAATAATTCCGACGGGTGATGAGTGATCGACTAACAATCGAATGCTTGTAATAAATCTTGCTGCCAGCTGATTAGCAGTAAATTTTCATGGCACTGATAAGGACAATCTGTCACATTGATCCGCACCAGGCCCCATTCTCTTAGCCAATAATCCGGCAAGTAAGCAAGCGCCATTCCGCTTCGAACCAACTGGGTAAGCACGCTATAATCGTTGACGACCATTTGTAGTTTGCGCGGGAATATCTGATTCTGCCAGCCGTCACACCCTATACCGCGAGATTCACCGCAATAAGGAGAAATATTTGGCGTCGCAAACGCGTATCCGAGTAGTGCTTGTAAATCTGTATTAATCTCGTTTTCGTTGGATTGATTGACTAGCGGATGGTTTCTGGCCGCAGCAACCTGCATGGTGACGCTGCCGAGTTGACACTGATGCATTCCTTCTGGAAGCTGTGACGCTATGGCTGTTGTTATTAGCCCCAGGTCGGCACTACCGTTTACAACCGCATTTAAAGCTGCTTGCTCAAATACCGAATCAAACCTAAGTTGCACGCCAGATTGTTGCGCCAAAAGGCTACGGGTAATGACACTTGCCCAGCGAAAAAGCAAAACGGAAGGCCCGGCTATTCGATAGCTTTGATCGGCCATCAATCCAGCAAACTCTGCCCGGGTCTGCTTTGCCTGAGAAACAATTTGCGCTGCCTTGCGGACGAGTAGCTCGCCAGCAGGGTTTAACTGAATACTCTTTCCAATCCGGTCGAACAACTTGGTGTCAAGTTGATTCTCTAGCCTTTTCAATGACTTAGAAAGTACGCTCGCGCTGGAATTCAGTTTCTCGGCGGCCGACTGCAAGTTTTGAGTGTCGGCAATGACAAGAAATTTTTCTAAATCAGTGATATTCATCGGCTTGAGTCCAGGTGGAAAGCGAGTAAAGTATAACAAATATGAAATTCCATGCTGGAAACAATAATAGATTGATTGGAATTGATATGGAATTACAAAAAGGCAAGAATGCTGCTCTGTTTATTTTTGATAATCTGGACTGTCATCATGCCTAAATCATTGGTTAACCAAAAATGGCTTTACACTCAACGCCCTAGCGGGGAAGTCGGGCCTGAACATTACCGGCTTGTAGAAGAAGACCTTGCCGAGCACCTGGCTGAAAATGAAGTGTTGGTCGCAAACCGATATATTAGTGTCGATCCCTACATGAGAATTCAACAGTCCGAAAGCGAAAGCTGGGAAGCGCCACATCCGCTTAATCAGTTGCAGCAAGCGGGAGTTGTCGGTCAGGTGATTGCGAGCTCGAACAAACATTTTGCCACAGGCGATTGGGTAGCCGCGTATACGGGCTGGGAAAAATTTTCTCGCGTTCATGCCAACGACCTGGAAAAACTGGATCCAGAGAAAGCGCCAGTTACAACCGCGTTAGGCGTGCTGGGCATGCCAGGGAGAACTGCTTGGTTTGGTTTAATGGAAGCCGGCCGACTTCAACCAGGTGACACAGTGGTTGTCTCAGGCGCTGCCGGCGCAGTGGGTTCATTGGTCGCCCAATTTGCCCAAAGAGCCGGTTGCAAGGTGATAGCCTTTGCTGGCTCTCCAGAAAAATGCCGTTGGCTCGAAGAATCGCTCAAGGTCGATCAGGCAATAGACTATACTGCATTTAATGACTATCAGGCCTTGCATCACTTCTTAAAGACTCAGGGAGTCAGCGTCGATATTTATTTTGATAACGTCGGCGGTATGATTTCCGATGCGGTAATTCCGCTGATTAATCGTCGTGCTCGCATTATCATTTGCGGTCAAATGAGTCAGTATAATGGCAAACTTGACGAAGTAGAGATGGGGCCGCGATTTTTACACCATATGTTGTATCAGCGAGCGACTATCCAAGGAATTTTAGCGCGTGATTATGCGCATCGAATGGATGAAATGATGGCGAAAGTTGCGCCCTGGGTAAAAGACGGCAGTATCATTTTTGAAGAAGCGATTGAAGAAGGATTTAACCGCTTACCGAATCACCTCGCGAGCCTGTTTAGTCGAACCACCCGTGGAAAACTCATTGTCAAAATCGAGGAATAAAAACATGAAGAACACTATTTTTATATTGCTCGTTTTAACCGCTCAGTTTGTTTACGCAGAAAAACATAGCAAGCATTCGGCTATGGGTGTTCATGGCATGGCCTTAATGACACTTGAAAGTGGTTTTATCGCCTCGCATATGCCTTTGCATAATTCTATACACGCTCATCAAGTCGTTTTTACTGTGGAAGTCGATAACCCGACCCGAGAAATTCTGAACCAATTATTTAATGATAATAATTTAATCTCGTTACGGCCGGAGCCATTTGACCTCAATAGCTTAATGGAAGGGCGGTTGCCGTCTTTTAAAGCGGATATCGTCGCGGGACACTTTGAACGAGGTGGCTTGACACAGATTGAAATGGCTAGCTTTAGCTTCAAGCGAATGTTATTGGCAGAGCCGATTGAAGATAAGAATAACGGCAGCTTTTATCAGGTCGATTATTCCCGTCAACATTCACTCCTGATCCATCAGATTGGCAAGGTTCCTAGCTTTGATCAAATTGTCCTGGTTGAAAATAAGAGCATCGACAAAACTCATCGGAACGTGGCAGAGAAGCAATTGATAACGAGTAAAGTTACCCACGCGTTAGATATAAATAATTCTGCTGAAATTTTGGCGAAGCATGAATTAAGCTATGTTAAATCGCTCTATCTGGAAACAAAGGATTTTCAGGTAAAATAGTGAAAACATTTGCCATCATCCAACACCAGGCGAATGAGGATGAAGGATTTATTCGTGAGTGGCTTGCTAGCCATAACTTGTCCGTCAGACGATGGCGCGTATGGCATGAGCCGACATTTATGTCACCGGCGCAACTCTCGGCCATTATCATCCTCGGTGGTGAAGCCAATGTGAAAGACCGTGAACAGCTCGACTGGATGCAGCGGGAATATGCCTGGTTGCAGTCGGCGATTCAACATAAAGTTCCTTGCTTTGGTATTTGTCTGGGCGCGCAAATATTAGCGTCTATTTTAGGCGCTTCAGTCCGTCGTCTGGAAACGCCGGAAAAGGGCGTATTTCCTTTAAAACTTCACAGGAGCGCGTGGCTAAAAGACTTCCCTTTAGAAAGTCTGATGGTCAATCAAGCCCACGCATTTCGATTTGATATTCCCGAGCATGGTAAAAATCTTGCGTCGTCACATTTATGTGAAGAGCAATTATTTGTCGACAATTCAGAAAGAATTATGGGCATGCAATGTCACCTAGAATGGTCCGAAGAAACCATGGCGAGGCTTTTCCCTGATTTAATGTCTCAAACTGACATTCCGCCATTACAAGAAAAAGAAGCACGGGCTTTGCTATTTCACCTACTTGATAAGTTTTTTATTCACTGACTATGGATGCGAAAGAATTGATGAACTACACGATTTTTGATTTTGTTGGCAATCTTGGCGTTGCGCTCATCATCGGCGCTTATTTATTGCTTCAACTGGAGCGCATCCGATCAGACAATCTCTGGTATTCTATCGCGAACCTCGTCGGTGCCGCGCTGATTATTATTTCACTGATTGTTAATTTTAATCTATCTGCATTTATCATCGAAGCCTTCTGGGTGGCGATCAGCTTGATCGGCATTTGGCGTTATTTTGTAAAAAAGAAAAAAGCCTTGTAGTGATGGCGTCTGCGCTTTGAATGTCCAACATAAATTTACGGCGTTTTGCGGATACTATCAAAAGTTATAGCAATGTGAAAAAATTACCGTTGACACCTAATTTCATTGGTGATATAAATTTTCAAACATCTCAATTATTCAACTAAAACTGACAGGAGAGACATATGACTAAAAATGCGTTTTGCCTTATGTCTTATCGTTATTGTGAGTTTTATCTCAGCGAGTGGTGGGACGAATAGCCACAACTTCCTAAAACTTTCGAGCATTCGTTAATTAACGTTAGCCGAAAGTCTTTCTAACATTTTAACAACAATAAAATCTTAGTTTTTAGGAAGCATTGCTATGTCTAGTCAATTATTTAAGTACTCTGTTGCTGCACTCGCGTGCGCGCAGATTTTTAGTTCACCCGTTGTTTTTGCGGAAGAATCAACCGGTGAAGAAGATAAAAAAATCATAGTCACGGGTTCCCGAATCAAACAGGTCGATGCGGAAGGTGTTTCACCGATTAAAACCATTGATCAGACCGAGATTCAGGAATCCTCGGCGACAAACTTATCGGATTTATTAAAAGAGTTATCCATTACCCATGGTGGCGACGGGTCGTTTTCAACCCATAATAGTGGCGCACTACAAGCCGATTCTCCAGTAGGATCAGCGGCGGTATCTTTACGCGGATTAGGCGCATCGTCGACTCTGGTTTTAATCAACGGTCGTCGCGTCGCCGCCAGTTCTTATGCATTTCAATCACAAAATTTTATCGACATTAACTCAATACCATTAGCCGCGGTGGAGCGAGTTGAAATTTTGCCTTCTGGTGCTTCGGCTATTTATGGGGCAGATGCAGTAGCCGGAGTGGTTAACCTGATTTTAAAGAAAGACGTTTCGGATAATGAGTTGATTGTCAGTTATGGAAATTCCGAAGCAAGTAGTAATGATGCGGTTAAAAATATCAGCCTGGTGTTGGGGGTTTCGACCGAAAGTACCGATGCGAATTTTTTCCTCGACTATTACGACGCAGAAGCTTTATACGATAGAGACAGAGAGCAAACAGCCATTAGCTTTGATCCGTCTCAACAAGGTGTTTGGCCAAGTTTTAACGGCCAGTTTTTTGATGACATCGATTATGTCGAAGCAACCTGTCCTGATGAGCTTCGTTTTGATGGTCGGGCTGGATTTCCTGCTAGTGCCTTTGGCGAATATTGCCAATACAACCAGAACGCATTTTTACCGACTTATCCGGCGTTTGAGTCTATCGCTGGTGGATTTTTCTCAAGGACTACCATTAAACCTGGTCTGGACTGGACCAATGAAGTTTACCTGACGCAAACTAAAGGTCGTGCTAATTCTACAGGCGCACCATTTAGCGGTGTGGAAGTTCCATTTGACCATCCGAATATGCCTGCAGAGTTAGCAACGCGTTTTGATGATCTGTGGACAGATTTAGGCGTACCACCTGAAAACTTTTTACTCATGTGGGGACGGTTTGCTAATCCAAGAACGCTTGAAAACCAGAGTGATAATATTCGAGTTGTTTCAGGTTTAGAAGGAAGCTTTGGCGAATGGGACTGGAATAGTGCGCTTAATTACTCGGAGAGCAAATCGGAACAACGGGGCGTTGCAGGTATTGTCAATGTTGAAAAATTTGAGTCTGCCCTTTACGGCGAGCTTTGCGCTGATGGTACTGTGGGATGTACACCCGGTGTCGATGGCATTTATTTTAATCCGTTCAATGGCGGCCGAGATAACTCGCATGAAGTTTTTAACCTGATCGAAGAAAATGTACCTCGCGATGGAGAATCAAAACTTTACTCTGTCGATTTTAATATGACTGGCGAGCTGGCGGAGTTGGAAGCGGGCTATGTATCCAGTGCATTTGGACTCGAGTTTCGCCGCGAAGAAATTGTTGACGCGCCTGCGGCGCTCGTAACGGCTGATCCGTTTACCGGAGAAGTCCCTGTGTATGGATTTGGCTCAACCGGGTCATCGGCAGAAAGGGAAATTTTTGCGCTATACGGCGAGGTTCTCGTGCCGCTTTCAAAAAATTTCGAGCTTCACCTAGCGGGTCGATATGACGATTACAGTGATTTCGGTGGTGACTTTAACCCTAAAATAGGTTTCTCCTACAAGCCGTCCAACAGTTTATTGTTCCGAGGTTCCTGGAATACTTCTTTCCGTGCACCATCTTTAGCTCAAGTCGGCGCCGATACCACATTAAGCTCGGGCTCACTCGAATGCGGCCCAGAATTTCTCGATAATTTTTGCGGGGGATTTGGTGGCACTGATGGTTATTTGTCGGAAGTCTATGGAAACCCGGATCTCGAAGCAGAAGAATCGGAAGCACTCGATTTTGGGATCGCTTATAACTTTACCGATGACGCTTATATGACGCTCGACTATTGGGCATTTGAACACGACAATATTGTTGGTATCGATGACGAAGAATTATTTCGCGCCGCATTACGCGGTGAAGTTCAGGTTGTGGCCGAAGACACTCTCGCGGTCGGAGAAATTGGAATCGAAACGCGTGACGGAACCATTGGCGCGCCCATTGAAGAAATTCATCTGCAGTTAGAAAATCTAGGTGTCCAGGAGACAAGCGGTATTGACTTTACTTACACGCACCATTGGGACGCCGCCAATGGCAAATGGACTTTTTTACTCGACAGTACTTATTTACTTGAATACCATCGTCAACTTTCTAAACAGGCAGAGGTTGAAGCGTTAGAGGGAACTTTCCGTTATCCTGAGCTCATTGTTCGCACCAAACTTCGTTATAAGGCTGATAAATGGTCGACGTCAATAACAGGATATTATACATCGAGCTATGAAGACGATCTGGAGAAGTACACTGATGGAGAACTGGATGCGTTCGGTATCAGTCGAGACCGTAAAATTCCTTCCTGGTTAGAATGGCGACTGTCGCTAGGCTATGAGTTCAATCGAAATTCGTATTTAAGATTCAGTATCGATAATCTTTTTGATAAAGATGCTCCGCTGGCTTACGGTACTAGCGCCAATGTTGATCACTTCAACCATGATACATTTGGGCGCTTCTTTCGTTTAACCTACACACATAATTTTTAACCTCCCATACGGTTGGGCCGAAAGGCCCTTTTTTTTAGAATTTTGATTATGGCTAAATTCAGTGAAATAAGAGTGCCTGATACGTTGGTACTCATTTTATTATTGATGGCACTTTCCTGGTTAATAACCGGACTGGTTCCTATTGGTAGTTTTGAGACTAAAACCGTTGTTTACGAGTTGAATAACCAAAGTATATCGCGTGAAGTTCTCAATGCAGATTCATTTCAGTATCAGTTGAGCGAGCAAGGCGCGACCGTCACGCGAATGTCAGCAGTGTTTAGTGGAACGGAAAATTCAGGGCTGTTAAATGCGGCATTTGACGGGTTAACTCGCGGAGACCGATACGGCGGCGCGGTCGGGATTATTGCATTCCTACTGATTATCGGTGGTTCATTTGGCATGATCATGGCTCCGTCGAGTATTCATAAATCAATGCTGCGTTTATTTGTGCTTACCAAAGGACACGATCTGATAACCGTTCCAATTTTATGCCTGATTTTTTCTTTAGGCGGAGCTGTCTTTGGTATGGGGGAAGAAGCCATTGCTTTTGCCATGTTGTTGACACCGATTATGATCACACAAGGCTACAATGCGATAACCGCGGTATTGTGTACTTATGTCTCAACCCAGATTGGTTTTGCGACTTCCTGGATGAATCCATTTAACGTTGCTATCGCACAAGGATTAGCGGAGGTACCTATGCTCTCGGGGGCCGGTTTTCGGTTTCTGATGTGGTGTGTATTTACCGTAGCATTGATGGGTTTTACTACTCGCTATGCAATGAGTATTAAAAAGCAGGGTGAGAATTTCGATCTAAGCAAGTTAGCTGACGAATCGAAAATGTCGCTTGGAGATCGGTTAGTTTTGCTAAACCTTTTTCTCGGAATTGTCTGGGTTATTTGGGGCGTATCGTCACGTGGTTTTTATATTGCCGAGATAGCGTCGCAGTTTTTTACCATCGGTTTAATCTCGGCCTTGATTACGATTATCTTTAAGCTTGAGAGTCAGAATTCGGATAGACTTTCGTTGGACTGTCTAGCGCAAGCCTTTAAAAAAGGCTCAGCCGATCTGGTACCAGTTGCGTTAATTGTTGGGTTTGCGCAGGGGATCCTGATCATTCTCGGCGGAGCAGAGCCTACTTCGCCGTCTGCACTCAATACAATATTGCATAGTACCGCGCAAGCGATAGAAGGATTGCCAGAAATTTTGTCGGCTTTTTGTATGCTAGCTTTTCAGTCGATTTTTAATTTCTTCGTCACGTCAGGGTCCGGCCAGGCAGCGCTAACTATGCCACTGTTAGCGCCAATAGCTGATTTAGTGGACATTACTCGCCAGACGGCCGTCTTAACATTTCAGTTAGGCGACGGTCTCACGAATATTATTGTTCCGACCTCTGCGCCTTTAATGGGTAGTCTCGGCGTGGCTGGTGTAAAATGGAATGACTGGGCGAGCTTTGTCTGGAAATTTTTACTTTTTAATCTTTTTCTCGCGCTGGTGTTTGTTGCTATCGCGGTTTTTATTGGATTTTAGAATGTTAACGCTGATTAAAAATGCTCAGGTATATGCGCCGGAATATCTAGGCGATAAAGAAATATTAATTTGTGGTGAAAAAATTCTTGCCATTGAAGAATCAATTGATATTCGTTCTGAGTATCTGAAGGTAATTGATGCGAGTAATAAAATAGCCGTACCGGGCTTTGTCGACTCCCTTGTTCATATTACCGGTGGGGGAGGCGAAGGTGGATATTGTAGCCGCACGCCAGAAGTTAATTTGACTGATTTGACGCTTGCAGGCATTACCACGTTGGTTGCGGCGCTCGGGACAGATTCCATTTCACGCACGCTGACCGGGCTGTTAGCAAAAGCAAAAGAGCTTAATGAGTATGGTTTGTCCTGCTATATTTATAGCGGTTCCTATCACTTACCGGTTAAGACCCTGACGAGCGAATTACAGAGCGATTTAATGCTGATCGAAGAGTGTATTGGTGTCGGGGAAGTCGCCATTTCAGATCATCGAAGTTCTCAACCCAGTTTCAGGCAACTTGCCGCGCTTGCCGCCGATGCACGAGTTGGTGGAATGCTGAGTGGCAAAGGCGGTGTTGTGAGCATTCATATGGGACCCGGAAATAGCATGTTTAATCCGCTTTATGAAGTCGTCAATAAAACCGATATACCTATCCAACAGTTTTATCCGACACATATCAATCGCAATCAGGCACTGCTCGACGCTGGCATTGAATACACTCGATGTGGCGGTTATATCGATTTGACGACCAGTAGTAATTCAATGTCTTTTTCGACGGGAGAGATAAAATGCAGCAAAGCGCTTAAATACTATATTGAGCAGGGTGGCGATCTTTCCAAGATAACGTTCAGCAGTGATGGTCACGCGAGCCTACCCGAATTTAATGACAAAGGTGAGCTGGTTTCGCTGGAAGTCGGCAGCGAACGATCTTTGTTTAACGAGGTTCGCGACGCAGTTTTGCAAGAAAATGTTCCTTTTGAAGAAGCGTTACCCACGATCACTAAAACGCCTGCCGATATTTTGAAGTTGACGAAAAAAGGGCGTTTGAATGTTGGATTAGACGCTGACATTAACTTGCTCGATAAAACAGATCTAATGATTGATACAGTCATTAGCCTGGGTCAGATTATGGTTGAAAATGGGATGCCAGTGGTGAAAGGACGGTTCGAATGATAACCTTCAAAGATGTTTTTCTGTTTATGATTTTCTTGATGGCGATTCAAGTCGAGGCCGCTGAGAGAAAAATGTTACTTATCGGCGGCGGTCTTAAAATTTGTAGTAGCTACTCGATCAAACATTGTCCGCAAAAATTATCCTTTGACGAAACCGCTTATCAGTCGAGTTATTTTCAAATCAGTCAGGCGGCAATTAAAACAATCGAATCAAATCACTACAAGATTTTTTCTAGCAAAGAAAAACACCAGGATGTTGTGGCGTTACTTGTAAAATATTTAAAACGGCACAAAAGCGAACCTGTGAACCGGCGCGAGTTAATCAAACGGTTAGACGCGCTTAAACTAACGCAATCACAAAGGTCAGGTCGCGACATCCTCGATTCGCTTTACTCAGATGAGTGGAATTTTGTATTCCAAAATCTTCAATTGCCGGTAACAGATAGTCATGGAAATGGACTTACTGAGTATGTCTTTCTCGACCAAAGTCATGCCGATAGCCGGGCGATAATCACGCGTTTTGTAAAAATGGTTCAGCAGACATCTGAGCAGGAGCGGCCGCTTATTTTAGTGAGTACAGCTTCTGCGGGAGATGTGTTTGATGCCGCCAGTTTCTACATACAACTGTTTAAAGGGTTTCAAGTTGACGTTGCCTGGCTACCTATTGAAGCCAGTTTGTTGCAGGTCTTAAGTGATGAAAATGTGAGTTGTAATCAATTGGATGAATATCGCGGTAAACATTATGCGGTATTTAATCGTGAAAAAACTTACCCGCAACTCGCGGCATACCAACAATCATTTTGTGAAAAACCAGCCTATTTTGAGCAACTGATTAATCGCGCGAGTGGTATTTTCTTTAACGGCGGCGACCAATTTCTCACCCTGTCGGCGCTTGCCGATACAAGCAACGGCCGCAAGTTATTTTCACCGACATTCAAACTAATACAGCAACGATTTAATGATGGAAAATTAGTGGTTGCCGGAACAAGCGCGGGTGCGGCGGTGCAAAGCGGTGGCGCGTTTAATTCAAAAACTTTACCGATGATTACTAACGGTGAAAGTATCGCGGGTTTTTTTAACGGATCGTTGGCTACAAACTTTCCTCCCTCTAGCCTATGCGAGTCAAAACGCTATTGTGGCCGTGAGGTGAAGGCTAATTCTCTCACGGTATTTCAACCCGGCGGACTGGGGCTTTTACCGATTGGATTACTCGATACACACTTTTCAGAACGCGACCGTGCTTTTCGAATGATACGACTTCTAGCCGATCATCATCTTACAAGAGGGTTCGGTGTGGATGAAAATACGGCGCTCGTGGTCACTGAACAGCATGATAAAGTCAAATTTGAAGTGGTCGGTGAAGGTGCGGTGTGGCAGTTTGACAGGTCGATGTCTTTACAGTCTTCTAACCAGTCTGTCTATGGTTCAACTAATGTGGTGGCTATGTTTGATAAAAAAAGCGCACCAGGGCTAGAGCAAAGGCTAGATGATGATATTGTCGCAAAACTGGTTAAGCAGTCATTGAAATCAAATACATTAGCAAAAGGCAGCGTTAAAGCGGGTGATAATAAAGCCAATATCGCAGTTAAAGCGGAGCAGACAGGCGCTCAGCTATCCATTAGTTTAGAAATCCTGTCGGATGATTAGTAAGCCAGGCTATATTGGTTATTTGAGATTTAAATGGTTGAATTTTTCTGGCAATAACGATTTAATGAAAAAATCAGTGATTTGTCAGAGAATAAGGGATGTCTGAATACTGCAAATACCACCCCAAAGAAAGCGCAGCCTGGTTTTGTGAAAATTGCGAAACGCTGTTTTGTAATACATGTGTACCCGAAGATACTGAAAACTATTTTCCAAAATGCACGCTGTGCAGACGTAGTCTACGCAGCTTGAGTGTCGCAGAAAGGATCCCGCCATTTTGGCAAAAATTGTCCAGTCTATTAACAATCCCTTTTTCTCAGGGATCACTTTTCTTTATTTTCTTGTTCGGCATGTTGTTTTCGATATTGCCGCAGGGGAAAGTAGGCCTGGCCTTGACGGCCTGTCTGTTGCTTCCAGTGATCGAACTGATTTTTGACGCCATGGAAAAGACTGCCAGCGGCGATAAGCCTGATAGCGGCATCACCGAGAACCTCAAATTAAAAGTACACAGTCAGTCGGTTAAATTGTTATTGGGCTTTGGATTCGCGGCGGTAGTGTTGACTAAAATTTACGCAATTAATAGCTCAATCGGACTGTTGCTTTCAATATTTTTCGTTCTAGGCATTCCTGCATCACTCATTATCCTGATGATGGAAAAGTCGGTCATCGCCATGTTCAACCCGTTAAAAATTGGATTTATTATCAAGCAATTTAAATCCGCTTACTTTTTACTTTATGGGTTAATGCTTGCCATCACTTTCACCACTATAAAAATGACGGCCTATTCGCTGTCGGCGTCACCAGGGCTATTAGCTGAAATTTTAGGCTATTCATTGGTGCTTTACCTGATTATTACGGTCGCTATTCTTGCCGGATATCTGGTGTACCAATATCACCATGAACTAAACTTCACCATCAACCGACAAACGCTTCACCAGAACGAGTTGAGCGCCGAAAAAGATGAAATGGCTGAGGTCAATATTTTTATCCAGGAAGGCCGTTATGAAGATGCACAAAAGTTGCTCCTGGATAAAATAAACCGGAATCCTGCGGACTATCGCGCTAACGAAAAATTAATCTTGCTCTACGCAGTGCAGGGAAAAGATGCCTATATAAAACAAATCGCTAACCAGTATTTCGATACCATGGTTGAGCAAAAGAAGCATAAGCAGGCGGTCGATTTTTATCAGAAGCTCTATTCAAAATCGATTGAATTTACGCCAGAATCAATGGATGTGGTGATTGCGTTAACGAGGGAAATGAAAAACAAATCCCAATTTAAAATCGCACTGACACTAATCGAAAAATACCTTTCAGAAAATAAAGCTTCTCAAAATTGGGAAAGGCTTTTTCTGATAAAAGCCCAGTTATTGGTTGAGTATGCTAATCGAAGCGCAGACGCTGTGCCTGTGTTAAAACATATCATTAATCGAAGTATTGACCAGGAACTGATGCAAAAAGCCGAGGACTACCTGAAGGCGGTGCAGTAAGACTGCCAACCACTAACTTTTTGATGAATGTTAGACGACTATCTGAGACTCCACCCATTTTAACCGCGGAACAGCGTTCAAAGCTTCAGGGGTTTCCGCATAGTAAGTAATCAGGTATTTCAACTCTTCACGGGCTTTCATCATCTGTTTAGAAGCGATCAAAGCTTCACTGTAGTAAAACAGCGCCGAAGGTGTTCTAGTATCATTCGGATAATGTTTTTTGATATTAAGAATTAAATTATCCGCGTCGCTTTGATAATGTGAGCGAGCCAGTTGATGCAACAGATTAAAAGTTTGTTGTTCCGAGAACTCGTGGTCTTTGCCCAGGTTTTCTGAAAAATCTTTCCAGGTATTTAAAAACAATTCACGAAAGTTGTCTTTATTCGACTGAAGGGTAAAAATATGTCGACAAATTTTTTCAAATCCGGACAGGCGAGGGCGTTTAACTTCGAGCTGATAGATTCGCTGAATCAGCTCAAGATCTTTAGGGTGTTCTTCTAACAGTTGGTAAAATAAAGTTAAGGCTTTGTCGAGTTCCAGCTCTCGCAAGAATGACAAAGCCTTATCTAAGGTTTCGATATAATCCATTCAATAGATAATTGTTGTGCTTCGATTAACTCCCGATTGTACCATTAACTATCGGTTCGAAGGCAGTCAAACTATCCATTAAGGTTGAGTTACCCAAGCTATGGTTCGGGAACAAACTCGCAAAATTATTTTGCTCGCCGTGTAAGGCCATATAGTTGAGAATTAAGGTCTCGGCTAGCAGGTTCGGATTGTTTGCCGCCGGCGACGAAGCGGTTTCCACCGAGCCATCCGGTCGCATCCAACCGATTTGTTGATGGATTGCCTGTTCTTCAGGTGTCGCACCAATCAAGTTAGCGCGACCGTCTGGATTAAAGACCAGGAAGAAAGACGCAGCGGTTGAAGAGTTATCGCTTTGCCACATAAATTTTCCGCGACCTTCAGGCGTATTGTCGATTGTGGTGTTTGCGCTTACTGAGCCATCACTGAAGGCATAAATCATCAACGGTACACCAACTTTGGCTGCGTATTCTAAACAGGCACCCATACAACGACCCGCGCGGAAGTCTCTGACTTCACCGGTATTACGACCCTGACCGTGGTAGTCATATCCACCCATGGTGATGGTACCCGCGCCGGCAAATCCGTTAATAACCATTTTCATTACAGATGCGGTTTTTCGGAACTCACCGTCAGAGTCAAATTCGTCCTGGGTGAAAATTCCGGTTGGACCAACGATATCTGGGTCCAGCGCCGGGTCAAGCGTAGATGGGTCACCAAATCGGTCAGCTAAATCAGCACTTTTTACGTAACCACAGCGAACTAAATCTTTGATGACTGCATCGGCGGTGACTTTGGTATCGACATTGCTCATTTTATTATCGGAAATTCGATAAATGGATTCCATAACTGATACGGCGTCTTCCTGACTGAGCAAACCGACAAGATCACCGACATCAACCAGACCGGTAACGTCGCTCGGACGGTCAACTTTGGTCGGACGAATCGACAAGTCGATCATAGACGCAGGCGCCATCGAGTTACCACCTGAGTCACTATTACGTGAACCAATCAGGGTTAGCAGTGAGCCATCGGCACCCGCACGGTTGATACCGTACATGGGGTTATGGGGGTTGTTACCCGAGTCGTTGTCAGAACGAGCTGGAATGACTGCGCCGTTTGTTAAAGCAGCAGTTGCCAGCGTCGACTTATCTTGTATTCCGCGTAAAAATGCACTATCGCTGTGGAACGATAGACCATAGTCTGAATTGATAAAATCTGATAAACCGGTTTGCGGGTTAACCACAGGTGGGATCATATCACCCGGTAAACCTTGACGCGCGTAACCAGCAGAGGAGATAAAATCTAACTGCCCGCCACGACCACCAATTAACACGTTGGAACCCGCAAAGTTTGCGCCACCTGCCAGGTCAAAACAGATAAAAGGAATTTTACCTGCGCCCTGAACGGCGATACCGCAGGCTGATTTTAGCGCCTCAATATCAGGCGATAGGGCCGCTTGTGCTTTTTGCGGGTTACCAAATAATCCTAGCACTGAAGGTGCCATAATACTTGCGGTGCCCGCCATCATGCCCTGGCCGATAAAATCACGACGAGTTACTGGTCGCTTGTGTGCGTTATGCAATAAAGGCGCATTCAATAACTGCTCTTTAGTCAACTTTTTCATTATCTCTTGCTCCTAATTACTGTACTAACATCGCTGCGCTACCGAGGGTAGCAGCACATACGGCTTTGGCGACAATTTCAGTTCTATCAGAAGAACAACCACCAGGACAGTTAATCAATTTATCTGTCAAATCTTCAAGTTCATTTTGCACTTCCGAGTCTAATGGTTGCGTACTTAAGTTAGTACCTAGAACATTAACGAGTAGCGGATCGATTAATTTGGAACGATTGCCAGCCCCCGGTGCTAAGTATGTCGCGGCATTTGCATTGAAATCAAATCCACTGAAATAGCTTGCTCTCGCGCTGTTATCTTCAATTAGTGCGTTACAATAAGAAATCGCCAGTTGAGTCACACCCATCTGATGCGCCGAACTAAAGAAGTCGATATCGGTTAGCGTTGGCATCTGTTGCTTTACCAATTCGTAGGTTGCCGCGACAGCAGGTTCAGCCATGCTAATTCCCGTTGCTTTCGACATGGTTGCGTGAATTTCATAGAAGTCTCTCACACCAATGTCTGGTCGTGCTGGTAAATCGACTGGCACCGCTGGTGTCGGTGGTAGCGGTTCAACAAATGGGTTTTCGCTACTACCGATTTTTTCGAAGGTTAAGAAAAACTCATCGGCAGTTGGACCTTTTTCCAGAGCGATAACAGTTCCCATTCGTGACAAGGCTTGACCTAGTGTCGCATCGTACTCAGTATCATTGAGGGTAAAGGCCATATTTTTATAGGCTTGACCGTTTTTCACCTCTTTACCATTGACCGCAATGCGGATTTTTTCCAGATCGATATCGGCAGGTAGTGCCGCGCCGTCCAGATTGATAAAGTAAGGCTTATCAAAAAGATAACCATAGCTATCCCATTGACTGACTTCAAAGACAATGTAGGACTCAGGTAAGTTAATCTGGTCGGAAATACTGAACAGCATAAAGAATTTCTCACCCACACCCACATCAAAGTTTTGAATAACCTGTTCGTCTGTCAAAGCGCGATTATGAATGGCAACCATACGAATGGTACCTTGCCATAATCTGTCTCCAGACACTTCATTGCCCATGACCACTGCAAAGGTATCATCCCAGTCGTTTAAGGTGCCGCCTGTTTCAACATCTTCTTCTGCGACCATTTCACCGTTAACGAAGATCTTACGGCCTTCGGTTGGCGAGAAGGTGGCAACCACATGTTGCAGGGCGGTTTGCACCACTTCGTCAGCGTTAGGCGTCGACAGAGAATTGTCTCCGTTTTCGTCAGTTTCGCTAGAGCGGTTCTGGAACTCATAGTTATAAAGTGTTTGGCCCAGGGTAAAGTTACGCGCCGTGGTTCCGGCTGAGTAGCTGACGATTCCTGCAGGTCCTTCCTGAGTCACATTGGCAGGCGCGACCCAGGCTTCAATAGAGTATTCACCTGTTGACTTAATCAAGTCGTGAAGTTTCTTACTGTTGCTGGTTGAAGCTTGCGCTTTGCCGTCAGGGCCTTTTATCTGGATACCCCAGCCGCCAACCCATTCATAGGTGCCGCTTAAGGTCATGTTGATCGCTGGCTCAATACCGCTGGTATCGAAGGCAGTATCACCGGTACCGGTTTTAAAGTTCCAAAGCGCTACAACATTCACGTCGTGGCGTCCTCCACCGCTGGCGACAATGCCATCAGTCAGGAATAGTGATTTACTGGTCAGTAGCGCTGGGTCAACCTGAGTTAATGGGATCTGATCCGCAAAGGAGCGAATCGCATTTTCCATTTCAGTCGAGGCCGCACCACAATCGCCCCAACAGTTGTGGAACTCAAATCGCAGTCTTTCAACAAAACGAGAATTTTCTGGTGTGTCCAGATTGATTCTGGCTTTAGCCGCGGCATAAGCGGCATCAATGTCATCATTAGCAAAGAAAGGTGCAATCGGATTAGCCGCATTTTCGTTGTGGCACGCTGCGCAATATTGACTTAATAGTGGATAAATTGTGCTACCAAATAAATCAGACGATTCTGGGAATGATTTGCTATCACCAGGATCGCGAATCACGGGCGCTTGCAATTCAATCGTATTGCCGCCAGTAGCCGAATTTCCGGCCCAGCCAGCAATATAATTGGTAATGGTATCGGCACAAGCTGAATCACTTGATAGCCAGCAGTTGTGGCCACCGCCAACTTTCGTGACCATGCGAGATTCCGCAGGTCGTTGCAGATCGACAATTTTGTTGGCCTCGGCATAGGCGATATTGATGTCACCCAGGTGGACAAACTCCGGCGCCTGACCACTTCCGTGACACTCACCACATCGATTAGAGGCAGACAAGTTATCCCAGACGTTTAACTTAAATGCTTGCACATCATCAGTTTCAGGCGGTGGTCCATTATAGTTAGAAGAGGGCGGCGGTGGTGCTACCGGGTTCTCTTCAACTTCTGCGCCGCCACCAGAACAGGCGGTCATAAAACCAACCAGCATGGCGCTCAACGTCAGATTAATGAGTTTGTTGGACATCATTTCTTGAGAGAATAATCGTTTCGTTAAATTCATTGTTATTCTCCCATGCAATATACGGCTGATTCAGCGAAGGTTTGCTTGAGCGCGTAACCGTTTGCTGAAAGTGATGCAATCATTGAGTCAATCTGGGCACGATCTGCCGCATCAACCGGTGGTCGCAAACACACATTTTCAAATACTTTTTGAACCTGACAACGTGAAAACTTTGCACTGTGGGACAGTTCCATTCCCATGGATTTAGCGCCATTACCGCTACCCGGTAAAGATTGATCCCAGCCAATCAGCTGATTAGGACCTTTACGCCAATAATTAATCCAGCTGTCGTCTTCAGTGATATAGCCGGATGGAAAGTTAAACTTGTTGTTATGGTATTTAGAGACAACACGCGTGCCGGTCTCCACATCAATTTCTCCCTGACTGTTATAAACCAGTTGGCCATTTTCACCGTCAGGGTCATTATCCATGTCATATTGGTAGTCATAATAGGCAAACGAACCAATCATCGGGTCCATGCCAGCGTGACAACCGTAGCAGGAGTTCATAAATATACGGCTGTCTCCACCTGGACTGCGAGAGACGTCTTGTCGAATGCGATCAGCAGCCCGCTCAATATCTTTAAGTGGTTCTAAATCACCGCAGAAATGATTCATCAGGGTGAAGCGAAATTGTGCCCGGTTAGTTCCGTCAATTAAAAACGCTTTCGCCGCCTGACGCGTCGTTAATACACCTGCGGTTGCCTGTGATTCTAATCCAGTGACACTCGATTGCGTGGATTGCTGCAGTACCGTGCCCAACGGTAACGCTTGTGCTTCCATCTGCTCATAATGGTCATTACTGGAATTGGAATAAGCTGGTAAGCCCAATCCAGATTGGCCGGTATAAATGATGTCACCGTACAAGATTTCGCGAAAATCGACATCATCGCGGATCATGCCAATTACGGTTGCGGTGTAATCATTTAGCGGTGCGAATACTGTTTGAGGCTCATTAGTCCAGGGAGTGACCCAGTTTTTCAACGTCACTGTGTAAAACGCATCATTGTCCATTGCGGTGTATGCTGCTGATAAAGGATCATTGGCAACAATATCCGCTTCCATCGCATCCAGAACGGCTTCAGTAGGCGGAACGCCCGCTATCCGGTCGTGGATACGTTTGGCTTGTTCCCGGGGGCCAGCGCTGGCGTTTAGCGAGATGAGGGTTATCAATCCCGCAATCAAACCATTTATCATGGGTTTGAATGGGACTCCTGATGATATAGCTGTCTTCATAGTCGCAACCTGTTAGTTAGTCGGGCATTGTTTATATTTCGGCACCAACAGCGATAACAAGAGCTAAATTTTGGCTTTTATTGCTTATATTGCTATTTGAGAACTGTTGGCCAGCAGTCATTATAGCTAACAGAGGTGAGATATTTCGTGAATGGTTGCACAGAAATTGATTAGTTAATTTGAGATAATACCGCTTAATGGGAAAAACGCGCCGCTTATACCAGAGCGCATTTTTCATCTGCGAAACTCGTCTCAAACACAAAATTATCAGGTTTCCGCAGGATACTGAACTATTCTATTATCCAAGAGTAAAACGATTACTCTAAACTGAGCATTTGCTGCAGATGACCTGCATGACCAGTTAGCTCAATTTAAATGGTTAGACTTGAAATAAAGCGACAATAAATTGCTCAATCACATTCTCTGGCGGTATTTAAGATGAAAAATATTAATCGGTTCATATTGGCCACTCTAGCAACCATTTTAGTTGCCGGGTGCACAGGAAGCGATGGCATTCTTCAGCCTGAAGCACAAGATCCCGATCCGGTCGTCGTCGATTTTCCGATAGCTTACGTCAAACGACCGATTCCGACAGAGCTTGATGACAATGACATGCCAATTCCGGCAGAAGAAAACCTGCGCGAACCGATTGCTTTCAATCCCGGAGCGGCAATTTACATCAGGGATCGCGCGACTATCAGCACTATCGAAACCAATATTACCGATGCTGCCTGGTTAGCAGAAGATGAAGTGCTTGCAGAGGGCGATCCTGGCCCACAATATGACGTCAAAGATGTGGATGTATCTTTCGATGGCACCAAAATTGTTTTTGCGATGCGCGCGCCTGAAATTCCGGGTGCTGATGACGAAGACCAACCAACCTGGAATATTTGGGAATATGATTTTCCTAGCCAGACTTTAAGGCGGGTCATTCAGTCCGATATTATTGCCGAAGCCGGGCAGGATGTTATGCCGGCCTATCTGCCTAATGGCAGTATCGTATTCTCTTCAACCCGTCAACGCCAGGCAAAAGCCGTGTTACTCGACGAGGGTAAACCCCAATATACGGCGTTTGATGAAGATCAAAACGTCGAAGCCTTGGCACTGCACGTGATAAGCGAAGATGGCACGACGATAAAACAAATTTCCTTCAATCAGAGTCACGATATGGATCCCACCATTCTCGATAATGGTCAGATCGTTTTTAGCCGTTGGGATCACGCGCCAGGCAACGACAGCATCAATCTATACCAGATGAATCCCGATGGTACCAATCTGGAAATTCTTTATGGACGACATAGTCACGATACCGGCACCGATGGCGCCAACATAGAGTTCGTTGAAGCCCGTCAAATCCAAGATGGTCGACTAATGGTAAGTCTGAAAGAAAATACCAGTACCAAGTTGGGGGGGGAATTAGTTTATATCGACTGGCAGAATTTTATCGATATCAACCAGCCAACTGCTTCATCCGGCATGACAGGGCCAGCTCAAATTAGCGCAACACCATTTGACGTTCGCACCGATGATGATCCAGCACTAGGCGGTCGCTTTGCCAATGTATTTCCGCTGTATGATGGAACAGGCCGACTATTTATCAGCTGGACGCCGTGTCGACTGGAAGAGTTGGATGAAAACGATAACCCCATTTTTGTTCAATGTACCGAAGAGAAATTAGCAGACCCGGCCGTCATTGAAGCACCACCACTTTATGGTATCTGGATTTATAATCCAGACGATGGAAGTCAATTGCCCATTGTTGTTGGTGAAGAAGGCGTTGTTGCACACGAGGTTGTAGCGCTTGCACCGAGAGCACTGGCCGATGTTATTCCCGATGCGGCGCCGACAGCAGATCAGGAATTGGTTTCTGAAAATGTAGGCGTCGTGCATATTCGTAGTATTTATGATTTTGACGGTGTCGATTTAAGCCCGTTAGGGATCACAGCAATGGCCGATCCTGCGCAGTCGGATGCCAATGACCGTGTTGTTCGCTTTTTGCGCGTGGTTAAGCCGGTTTCCATGCCCGATGAAGATTTACTCGACCTGGACGGGACTGCGTTTGGTCGGAGTCAGGCACAAGGGATGCGAGATATTCTCGGTTATACGGTGGTCCATCCTGATGGTTCTGCCATGTTTAAGGTACCCGCAGACGTGGCTTTTGGCATAAGTATGATTGACGCAAATGGTCGTCGAATTGGCCAGCGCCATCAGAATTGGATGTCGGTGACCGCCGGTGAAGTGAAACAGTGTAATGGTTGCCATGACCGTGCCAGCGAATTACCTCATGGCCGTGTCGACGCTGAAGCGGATTCCATTAATTTGGGCGCGCCAACGACAGGTTCTCCATTTCCTAATACCAATGCCGCGCTATTTGCTGATGAAGGCGAAACCATGGCAGAGGTTTATAATCGAATTAATGGCTTTCAAGACCTTTCTGTGAACATTGAGTATGATGATGTGTGGACCGATCCCAATGTTCGAAACCCCGATGTATCGCTCGATTATTCATTTAATGATTTGCTTTCACCTGCGCCGACATCCATTGGTTGTGTCGGCAGCTGGAATGGTCGTTGCAGAATTACGGTGAATTATGTCGATCATATTCAACCCATATGGGAATTACCGAGACAGGTTTTTGATGGTATGGGGAACTTATTACAAGACAATACCTGCACAACATGCCATGGTCAGACTGACGATATGGGACAACTTCAAGTACCTTCTGCCCAGTTGGAATTAGCGGGCACACCATCGGCAGACGAGCCAGATCATCTGACGTCTTATCGTGAGTTGTTTTTTGGAGATAACGCCGTTGATTTGGTGAATGGTGCATTAATAGATCAATTGGTGCCATTGCTCGATGCTAACGGGAATCCGGTTTTTGAAACCGATATAGATGGTAACCTGATCCTTGATCCAAACGGTGATCCTATCCCTGTAATGGTTACGGTGGCTGTCAGCGCTTCAATGAATGTGAATTCGGCGCTGGCAAATGTACGGTTCTTCTCTCGTTTTGACACAGGGGGAACCCATGAAGGCTGGTTATCAGATGTCGAGAAAAAGCTGATTGCAGAATGGCTCGATATTGGTGGTCAATATTACAATAATCCCTTTGACGTACCCCAGTAGTTTGTTATTCAATAGGCACTCCGTCGATAGGAAGTTTGAGTTTTTTGGGAAATAACAAAAATTGACTGCACTAAAATCGGGTATCAATGGATTTTTGATACTGCTTCTTATACTTGGCTGCCAGACGGCCACAGCAGATTCTGATGAAGACTATCAACAGGTCTCGGTCGCCGATCCTTTTATTGAAATGCATACCGGACCAGGGCGCGGATATCCGATTTTTCATGTCGTTGAAAAAGGTCAATCTATCCTGCTGATTAAAAAACGTACTCAGTGGTATAAGGTGAAATCACCTAGAGGTAAAGTCGGTTGGGTTCATGAAGATCAAATGGAACAAACCTTAACGCCTGAAGGTGAGCGATACGAAACCGAAAAGCCGACTAAAGAAGGATTTGTTAACCGAAATTTTGAAGCTGGAGCGCTCGCCGGAGATTTTGATGGAGCGAATGTATTGACCTTGTATACTGGTTGGAGTTGGACACCAAATATTTCCACGGAACTGACAGTATCCCAAGCGCTCGGCAACGTATCTGATATTCAATTTGCAACGGTGAACATAATGCATCAACCTTTCCCTGAGTGGTATGTGTCACCTTATGTCAAATTGGGAACGGGTATAATTACCACTAAACCTCGGGCTACCCTGGTATTTCCCGAAGATCGAGAAGACGAATTGCTTGTTGCCGGTATCGGTTTTCGAGCTTACGTTTCCCGCCAGTTTTTTATTCGTGCGGAATACAATTCGTATACAATTTTAACCAGTAGAAATGACAACGACCAAGTAGAAGAATGGAAACTAGGATTCAGCGTATATTTTTAAGAGGACTTTTGCCGGCTATTCTGGGGCTAGGTTCATTGCAACTTGCCGCGGCAGAGCCGACAGAATCAGAGCAGGAAGACGCCGGTGGTATCAGTAACATCAAGGTGTTTGATCCGCAGGTTGAACGACGTGAGGTGGATCGAGATTCCATCGATACTGAAAATTGGGAATTTGGTGCCTATTACGGTGTCATCAGTATCGAGGATTTTGGTACCAATGATATAACCGGTGGCATAATCTCCTATCATGTTACCGAAGATCTGTTTATATCTGCCAACTATGGTGAATCTGAAGCAGATTTGACCAGCGCTGAGATATTAACTGGCATATCGATTTTACCAGGCGACCGCACCTATACCCATTATGATGTTTCGCTCGGCTTTAATATTCTGCCTGGTGAAGGGTTTTTAGGCAGGGATATTGCGTTTACCAGCAATTTCTATCTGCTAGCTGGGCTGGGTGCGACTGACTTTGCGGGTGATAATCATTCGACTGCGGTTGTCGGTGGCGGTTATCAGGTGTTATTCAATGACTGGTTCGCTATGCATGTGGCTTTGAGAGACTATATTTACAAAATTGAAATTGTTGGCACAAAAACGGCAAGCGATCTCGAAATTTCAACAGGATTCACAATATTTTTCTAACACCAAGCTATAATCTTGTATGTCTTTAGAAAATTTACAGAAGGTTAATGAATGAAAAATCAGTTAGTTACATCCTTTAAAGGTATTATTGTTGCGGCAATTTTTGCTTTGTCTGCCAATGCAACTGCACAAGATAAAGTTCAGGCACCAGACTTTACCCTGAAAAGCATAACTGGAGAAAACAAACGCTTATCTGATTTTAGAGGCCAGGTGGTGTTACTTAACTTCTGGGCTTCATGGTGTGTCCCTTGCCGCGCGGAGATGCCTATTCTCAACGATATTCATCAGAAATATGAGCCTTTGGGGTTTGCTGTTTTGGGCGTTAATGTTGATCAGAAATCTGAAAAAGCGATCAAATATTTAAAAGATACGCCAGTGGACTTCCCAGTGCTTTACGATCCTGATGGTAAGGTCAGTAAGCTTTATAGTGTGTCAGCGATGCCAAGCACCGCGATAATCGACCGTGACGGAAACGTTCGCTATATCCATCCTGGCTATAAAGACGGCGATGCGGAAAAGTATCGCGCCAAAATTAAAGAGTTGATGAGAGAATAATTATGCGTCGTTTCTTCGCTTCTGGCTGGCGCGCCGTTTTGCTCGCCGCCTGTTTGATTGTTTCAGGGTGCGCTTCAGTGGAGCCCTGGGTTAAGCCTTATGAGCGGCAAAATCTTGCTGATCCAATTATGGCATTTAGTAAAGCGCCCGTGTCGGACAACTATTTACACCATGTTCATCAGGCTAGAGAAGGCGCGCGCGGCGCTGAAGGAAGTGCTGGAGGTGGTTGTGGCTGTAACTAGCCGATTAGTACAATCATTTAATGTCATATTCGTCGCTCTTATGGGCGGCGTTTTTGTATCGTGCAAAGTATTTGCTGCGGTATTGCCTGAAGATCGTGCTGATGCCTTATATCACTATTATGAAGGCGGCGGCGTTGAAATTCAGGGACCTTCTATCCTGGTAAGAAAATCTGTTGGAAATAACGTTTCTTTTTCTGCCAATTATTACGTCGACAATGTTAGCAGTGCTTCTATCGATGTGGTAACAACGGCCAGCGAATATACCGAAGAAAGAACCGAAAAAAGTGTCGGAGTCGATTTTTTAAACGATAAGACGACCATTGGATTAAATTATACAGAAAGTAAAGAAAACGACTTTTTTGCCCGTTCGGCGCATTTGACCATCAGCCAGGATTTCTTTGGTGACCTGACTACATTAAGTATGGGATATTCACAAGGCAAAGATCAGGTTGGTAAGCGTGGTGAAGATAATTTTGAAGAGAACGCTGAACGGCGCCATTTTCGGGTTGGTATTTCGCAGATTCTCACCAAAGACAGCATCTTGAATATTTCCGCTGAAACAATAACCGATCAAGGGTTTCTAAATAATCCCTATCGCGCAGTCCGCTACCTTGACCCATCCGTTGGACTTGGCTACAGCTATCAGGATGAAGTTTATCCCAATACGCGAACGAGTGATTCGTTTGCGATTCGCGGCATGTATTATCTACCATACCGAGCATCAGTAAAGTTAGAATTAAAAACTTTTGCTGATTCCTGGGGGATTGAAGCTGATACTGTCGAGCTGGCTTATATTCATCCGATTGACGACCATTGGATCGTTGATGCTAAAATTCGCGATTATTCGCAAACCAAAGCCGATTTTTTCAATGATCTGTTCCCTCGAATCGATGCTCAGAATTTTCTGGCCCGAGACAAAGAAATGAGTACCTTTTCGACTCAGAGTATTGGCATAGGCGGCAGTTATAAATATGAGTTAAAAGACTGGGAAGCTTTTGACCGGTTTAGCATCAATCTGAGTATTGATCATATGATGTTTGAATATGAAGATTTTCGCGATTTAAGAGTGGTGGATGTTCCCGGTACAGAACCTTTGTACAGCTTTGAAGCCAATGTGGTCAGGCTCTATTTCTCGATTTTTTACTAAACATTTCCCCCACAGTTAAGTCGAAAAAAAAGCGCGTTTTTTAAACGCGCTTTTTTATTGAGTCATGAGTTGTCTAGTTGAAATTTATCTTGGGCACTTTCCAGTCGCCTGCAGAATCTTCAAAATCAACTGGGATCCCGCCTAGGTCATTGCTGGTACTGACAACGTCAATAAACTCTTCATAAGCATAGCGACATTCAGTTTTTGACTCATAAGGTCCATAGTCTAGCCCTTCTCTAGTTTTAAAGAACCAGTTGCCTTCCTGCAAGAAGAAACGACCTGTACGAACGAACTGTTGCGTCGCTGCTTCGCCGTGGCGAGATTGATAATCAGGTGCGCGATTCGTCATTTAATTTCCTCCGTGCATTAAATCTCAAATCAATTCTATGAACTCCATCGCAGTCTGAGACAATAACATTAATTTTTATCGCTGCAAACTATTGTGGATGAAATAGCAAAAGAATTCACTGGATATTCTAACAAAGTAGAGGGAATTCACTCAAAAAGTGATAAAAACGCTGATTTAAGCCTTTTTGCTTTCCATAAATAGAGCCGGCCAAACGCGCACACTTTTAACCATGTTGGCTTTGACTTGCAGGATTTCCATGGGATAACCGGCAATACGCATGCCCGTGCCTGCTTGTGGGATGGCCTCAATATATTCGATAATGAGGCCATTGAGCGTCTTTGGTCCGTCGGTAGGGAGTTTCCATTTCAAGGCTTTATTGATGTCTCTGACGGTTGCGGTGCCATCAATAATGATACTACCGTCCGGCTCTTCCTGAATGTCTTTACTGGTGTCGGAAAAATCGGTGGTAAACTCACCGACAATTTCTTCCAGAATATCCTCAATGGTTGCCAGTCCGAGGATATCACCATATTCATCGACAACCAGTCCAATCCGCTGTTTCTTGCGTTGAAAGTTGAGCAGTTGGGTGTTGAGTGGGGTTCCTTCTGGAATAAAATAGACGGGTGTCATCAAATCGATGATCGACTCCTGGGTGAGATCTTCCTGCTGATAAGACAACAGTTTGATCATTTGTCTGGAGTGTAAAAAGCCTTTCACATTGTCGATCTCATCACGATAGACAGGCAGTCGTGTATGATTCGAATTTTTCATCTGATTGATGATTACATCGATAGGCAAATCGAGATTAATTCCGACGATCTCGGCGCGCGGGATCATAATGTCTTCGACCGTCACCTTTTCCAGGTCGAGGACGCTCACTAACATGTTCTTATGACGCTTTGGGATCATTGCGCCTGCTTCTGCGACAACGGTTTTTAATTCTTCGCTCGTCAAGTGATCTTTAATACCTTCGTCAACATTTACCCCAATCAGCCTGAGGAGGCCATTGGTAATCGCGTTTAAGCCGTTGACCAAAGGGATCAGCAATATGGAGAGTGGTCTGAGAATATAAGAAGCCGGAAATGCAATCTTTTCGGGATGAAGCGCTGCGAGGGTTTTAGGTGTGACCTCCGAAAAAATAAGAATGATAGCCGTCAAGCCAAAAGTCGCGATAGCCAGACCCAGATCGGGTCCCCAGACTCGTACGCAAACCAAAGTCGCAATTGAGGTTGCTGCTATATTGACAAAGTTATTGCCAATTAAAATCAATCCTATCAACTTGTCAGGACGGTCAAGTAGCTTTTGCGTTTGAATGGCACCACGATGTTTGCTTTTGACCAGGTGCTTCAACCGATAACGATTCAGTGACATCATGCCGGTTTCCGAACTTGAGAAGAAACCAGATAGAATGATAAGTCCAAATAGTATTAGCGAAAGGGTCGTCGTCGAGATAGTTTCCAATGAGGTTTAGGCTCTATTTTTTGAAATGATTTGTGTTTATAGAATGAATTCAATGACAAGCTTACTACCAAAATAACCTAAAAGCAGTAAAAATACACCCAACAGGCTCCATTTGGCAGCGAAAACACCTCGCCATCCTCTGATGTAGCGACCGAACATCAA
>Ga0209692_10000608_pt1 | contig 74452 bp, 63 predicted proteins | sample tdDd472_FD_187129 | JGI IMG/M metagenome (GOLD analysis project Ga0209692, IMG submission 187129) | Marine sediment microbial communities from the Atlantic coast under amendment with organic carbon and nitrate - tdDd47.2 (SPAdes)... | ecosystem: Environmental > Aquatic > Marine > Coastal >... | reverse complement strand
AATAATGTCTGGTGATTACAGCAGTGAGGTCACACCCGTTCCCATCCCGAACACGGAAGTTAAGCTCACTTGCGCCGATGGTACTGCAGATTTGCTGTGGGAGAGTAGGTCGTCGCCAGGCTTTTTTATTATAATATCCCTGCTTTTATATTAGCTTCTGAACGTCTGATGATTTCTTTGATTCTCTTTTCTTTCGTTTCCTGTCGCTTTGCGCTTTTAAGCCAACCTAAGTATTGTTTTCTAGTAGATTGAGGGAAGTTGTTAAAATTCTCTTCAGCTATGGGATTATCAGTGAAAGCATCAAGCAGTATTTGAGGAACAATTGGAGTGTCATCTACATCTGTAAGATTATCCCAGGAACCATTTTCTTTGGCTCTATTTACAGCAATCAATCCTGATTCCTTCATTAGTCCTTTTTTTAAAAGAATCTCGATCCTTTTCTTGTTGGTTTGTGACCAGTTGCTTTTGGGTTTGCGAGGGGTATATTTCTGTTTGTATTGTTCATGACCAATTCTTTTAACTATAGAATCAATCCAACCAAAACACAGTGCTTCCAATACAGCTTCTTCATAGGAAATAGATTTCTTTTTAACATGTTTTTTGTAATATATAAGCCAAATCTCTTTTTCTTTTTCTGAGTTTTCTTCAAGCCATAATCGCCATTTTCTTCTGTTGTCAAAAAGTATTTCCATCAGTTTAAGTATAATCCAGTATTATTCTTAGATAAGCATTTCAATACTTGGGAATGATTATATTTTAATTCAACCGAGTTCAACATTTTATGTTTATTTTCTCGGTATAATAATGATAGCATTCGGGATCTATTTCTCCTGGACAAAAGGTTCACATAAATCGAGATATTATTGGGGGATTGGATTAATTCTCTGGGGTATAAGTGCAATTGCCGCAGGAACCAGTTATCAGGCTTTCGGTTTTGAACTGAAATGCAGAGGACAAGAATATTGCTTATTTACATGTAATTTTGAGTTGGTTTATATGTTGCTTACAGCATATTGCATAAATTTATTGGTCATAGCAACAGCCTATACCAGTGTCGGGGAAGCCGGAAGAAAAAAACTTATCATATTTGCTGTTGTTGATAATATTGTTTATTCGATTTAATTGTTGATTGGAGCGGTTATCCTGATAAAATATCTCATATCATATGAAGGTTTTATCTCTTTTATAGGAATAAATTTTCTAATAATGTTTATATTGAATGTTCGACATTATTGTAATAATAAAGACAATGTAAATCGTTATTCAATTATTATCTGGATAAGTTTTTTTAATAATTAATGTTGTTTATTTTGTGTATTTATTTAGTGGTCTGTCCGCTTATTTATACAGCAATTTGGCTATCTGGTTTAATGCAAATGATGTGCTGCATGTTTTACTAATTATTGGGGCTTTGTTGATATTTCTATTATTCAGAAAAAAACTTAAAGACAGATAGAAATTTTATAACTTCAGGCCGAAATATATCCCATCATCAATATTGTCAGTTAGTTGAGTAAATCCATACTTTTTGTAAAATGATATTCCTTTAAGATTTGTTGATCCCACAGAAAGGTGTAATCCTTTGCATTTCTTATCTTTTAGATGTGCAATCAGTGTATCCGTTAGTTTATGTCCCAGACCTTTTCCCTGATAGTCCGGATGAACATCAATATGCAAATGAGCAGGATATTCAATTTTGATCTTGTAATCGGGATCTTCTTTTTTAGACACAGGGTAAATATATAATGAGTTAAATCGTGCTATCTCTTCTTTGCTCAACTCGTTACTATTTAAAAATTGTCTATTACGTATTTCAGAATCATTTTGATATAAAGAAATGCATTTTTTTTCAAAATTAATAGTATCCAAAGTTGATAATATATATCCCGCAATTATATTCTTTTCAGAGTCATAAGCTTTGAAGCTGTTCGCGGCTTCAGTCCGGCAATAAGGGATTAACCATCTCCAGTTAATAAATTCTTTTAATTTTGGATCAGGATAAACAAAAGATGTTCTAAAACATAGGTCAGAAAGCTCTTTTTCATCTTTATTGTTAATGGGTAAAATCGTTATAGGCATATTTTCCTCATATTATTTAATTCTCTTAAGGATTGTAATTCAAACCTTGCAAGTAGTCGATGAATTAATAACTAAGTATAGATGTGATTTTGATATAATTTATTGACAATTAGCCTTTATATACGCTATTATCGATCTTGTTCCCGCCTGGATGGTGAAATTGGTAGACACGTTAGTTTCAGGGACTAGTGCTCGCAAGGGCGTGGAGGTTCGAGTCCTCTTCCAGGCAATCTTTTTACTCCTTACGTTGTAAGGAGTTACTTTCTAATAACCTTTCTTTTCTTATCTCAAATATCAAGTCTAGATGCGATGTGTGACCATTAGTGAGACCACTTCATATCTAAAAGGTGTTATTATGAGATACAGTGAACCTTTTACTATTTTCCCCAGACCGTTAAAATCCGGCAAAACTATTTATTATTACCGCGTGGTGTATTTTAATACATCCGAGATCAATAATTAGGCAGAACTCCGGTAATAGTGATGATATAAACCTGATAAGATTGGTTTTTTCTTGATTGCTCCGGAAGCATACTCTGAGTAACCATTCGGAATCCTATTTATGCCTTGATGAGTTCTGAAATTGTTATAATAATTCACGAAATCTTTAATAATTTTGCAGACCTGTTTTTCAGAGAATAACAGGAAATGATCCAATACTTCTCTTCTGATTGTACCAATAACTCTTTCCACATGAGCATTCATATTTGGTGCATATGGTGATGTATTAACTCCATTGATTCCATACTGATCAAAATCGATGGTTGTAAATTGTGACGCGTTATCATGGATAAGATACTTTTTATCTGGATAGTCATATGAGAAATCAATAATCCTCTGCCTTACAAATTCCCTAGATGGATATTCTGTTAAATCAAACTTTACAATCTTTCTGGATTTAAGTTCCAGGATTACCAACAAGTAGAATCTTTTCCCGAAAAGAGTATCGATGGTCGCAAAATCCATGCTGTAGAGTGAGTTCCAATGAGCTTTAAGAAATTTGCTCCAGGAACCTGTGGGTTGCAATTGGCCATTCTTCCTGAAGGTCTGCAGGATCTTATTAACTGTTGTAAAATGAACATCAATATCTAATTTCTTTAATTCATCGGATATCTTCCTGCATCCCCAGAACCTGTTATCTTGTTTCATCTCAAGGATCAGATCTTTTATCTCTTTCTTAATATATGGTCTTCCCTTTTTCTTGTTATTGAAAGTCCATTTGTTCTTGATAAATTGCCTCTGCCATTTTAGAAGTGTTTCTGGTTTTACTATTGAAAGATGGGAAATAGCTTGTTTTGAAAGCTTTCCAATCAGAGAAAGAAGGAATCTATCTTTTATTCTGAGATTTAATTTTTGCTTTTGTAAAGAAGTATGACGTTTTAAGATTTCATTTTCTTTTTTTAGCATTAGAATTGTAAAAATAACATCCTTTTCCTTCTTAAGGATTGTAGAAAATATAGCTTGGAGCAAAGCTGTGATGAAGTTGAACATCTGAGTATTCTATAGATAAATCAGAAGAGCTGGAAGATTTCCAAATGACTTATAATCACATAGAAAATCTCCCGGATGTATTAAACTACACCACGGGGTATGCAGTATACAATATATTCCCTGATTTTGAGAAAAGTCTTTTTTTGATTAAAGCCAATGCTTTTAAGATTGTAATTATCAATACGGATGCTCGAACAAGCAGAGCAATCATGGATTAAATCAGTATTCATTAACTACCATTCTAGTATAATGCTATCTATTAGTCACATCATTTAAATATTGGAAAAAAATTGAACCTATGAATTTAAATTATTTATAGGCTCAATTCCTTTACTCGTTTATCAGTTTTTATTTTTTCTGAAAAAAAGACTGTTGAGAATTAAAAAGAGGAAAATAGTTATATAGCTTGCTGTAACGACATCACTAAGGAAGTGAGCTCCCAAAACCACCCGGCTAAGAGCGACCAGAGAGCCCCATACTAAGGCAAAAAATATGACAAGTTTTTTATTTACATTTCTGAAATAACTGAAAAACAGGGTGTAAGCTATTGCTGCGAAACCGTTGGCCGTATGTCCTGAGGGAAATGATTTGTGGTCATTGGTCGGAGCGGGGCCATTAATTTCATACCATTTTTTGAATCCTTCTATAGACTCGAGAATTCTCATTCTGGGACGACCCCAGATAATCTTCACAACATTGACCAGGATCACTTCTCCAATAACAAGAACGATGAAGAGGATACCGGCTTTTTTCATCTCTTTAAATTTAGAATCATTGACTTTTCGTTCAATTATCAGCGCTGTAACAAAGATAATAATCCCCAGTATCATAGTCAGGATATTTAATGCCAGAGGAATCTCTTCAGCTAATCCAGTTGTGTGATTCTCATATATATACCTCAAAGGCATATATGTGATGGCATAGGAAAATAATGCAATAAAGGGCAGGGATAGAATATGGCTGAGAATATTTCGCCATAGAATGTCCTTTCTTCTGGCTCCGAACAAAATAGTTGTACCGATAAGCATCAGGAGAATTGCAGGAATCTCACCGAACTTGTTAAAAAAATTTGCCCAGAGAGAATCCGGATTAATTATGGCATAGGAGAAATCGTAATCAAAAGTTCCCGTCGCCAGAAATGCCATAAGAACAACAAATACAGAAATAAAAATTATTACAGTTTTTTTGTTTAACATTATTTACCTTCCATTTGAATAATCATATTCTGGACCTGTTTCTCATCCAATTTATAAAATAGAGCGAATATTATCAGACCAAGAAACATACCGATTATTGGGAAAAGGGTCGTTTGCAGCCAGATACCATTGAGTGCCTGTTCTGTCTGTGTTGCAGCCATACCGTCATAACCGAAGAATCCCAGTAACGCTACACCCAGCGAGCCAGCGATAGCCGTGCTCAGCTTTGAAGAAAATGTTTGTATGGAAAATGTAATTCCTTCATTTCTTTTGCCTGTGATGTAAGCTCCATATTCTGCACAGTCTGCAGAAAACATACCCATCATCAGCATGGGGAGAAAAGCTCCGGCACCTTTAAAAACATTCAATAGAAGAAATAGAGGCAGATTGTCATAACCGGTGATGAACTGAATAACAGCCACGATAATTCCAAAACTCAGAGCATAAATATATAATTTTTTCTTTCCGAATTTTCTGATCAGTAATGGAAGGATCATGGGAAGAAGCAGCATGGGAATAATCATTGTGATCATCAAGACTCCCTGAAGCTCCAGATTTCCAAGATTCCATTTTGCGAAATACGGTCCCGAGGTCATTGCGAAATTCGACCCTCCTATGACTATGAACGATAGGTAGAATATCATAAGGTATTTGTTTTTGATTACGGCATTGATCATGGACTTGAGGGTAACTTTGTCTTTTTGGGGATGAAGAACCCTTTCTTTGGCTAGAAAATGTATCGGCGCCATAGTGAGCAGGGCAATAATCATAAGAACGATTATTGTCGTTGAGAAGCCCATGTTTGCTACAAGAGGTGCTCCGAGTGCTGCTGCGATCATTCCTGCCAGTCCGGCAGCCAGACGACCCCAGGAAATCAGTGTAACTCTTTCATCTACCCGGTCAGTCATAGAGGTAGCCAGAGCGAATATGGGAACGTCGCTGATTGTGTAGATCATTCCCCATATGATGTAGGTAATATAAGCATAAGTCAGATTGACTGTTCCGCTTCCTTTTATATTCCAGAAGACAAGAATTGTCGCTACAGGCATGGCGATGATTGTCGCGCTGATCCATGGTTTGAATTTTCCTTTTTTCGGTGTTGTTCTGTCAACGATGGCTCCGAGAATAGGATCGTTGATGGCGTCCCAAACGCGGGCGACCAGGAAAAGAGTTGCTACGGCTCCTGTAGAGAGTCCCACTACATCAGTATAAAAAAGAGTCAGAAAACTCAAAACAAACATAAAGGCAATGTTCTGGCCGACAAAATATCCTGCATATGACAGTCGCTCTGGGCGACTGGTAAGAAAGTTTTTATTCATTTATTTCTCCTTCAAATTCTTTAAAGTTTAGTTTTACCGGGGAGACTCCCTTGAACTCACTTAGGCCCATCAGTTTTTCTACAATTGCTCCATATATTTCATCTGTATTGGCATAAGCATTTATCACTGTTTTTACCATTGGTAGATCGTAACCGTGATAGGGATTAGCCAGGGAAACAAGGATGGTTGGAATTTCATCAACAAACCAGGGAGCATCAAAACCCATTGCTTTGTACTGAAGCTGAAGACTTGTCTGATTGGACATGGTTTCCCATTTAGTCAAATAGATAATGGCATCAAACTGAGAAATCCACTGTGAGAGAGGTTTCTGCATATCTTTCATAACACTCATAATGTCACCGAAATTGTAGAAAAATGCCTCAAATCCCTTCTCATTGAACATTTTGACAAGTTTTTCATATGGTTTTAAATCTTTCTTCCCACCGGTTAATTTCATCAGTGTTCGAATCAAGAATCCTTTAAACCCTGGAATATTTTTGAACATTTCCGCCATTCCCGCAGCATTCCCATTGTACATAACACCGATTTTTTTACAGGATTCAGGTTTCAAAGGTAGAATCTTCTGATCGTCTTTTACAAGGGTGACAGCCTGATCAGCCAGATCGGCAGTCCACTTCTTATGTTCTCTAATATTCACAGATTCAAAATTGCCCGGTACAAGCTTTTCCAATGTTTTATTATGTATTTTCAAAGAAGCTTTAATCGCCAGAATTCTTGTCAGAGCTTCATCGAGTCGTTCATCTGTAATGACCCCCTTTTTGTATCCATCCATCATGTATTTGTAATCATCTTCCGGCATTCTGGTGAAGAGGAACATATCACAACCGGCGGCAATTGTTTCCGGAACCAGATTCTCTCTTTTCCCCTTCTCTCCAAAACCAGTCATCAATGTGGCATCGGTCATAGTCAGGCCGTTATATCCCAATTCTTCTCTGAGAAGTTTATTCATGAGAACCGGATTCAAGGTTGCAGGCATCTCTCTCAGTTCGTTATGATCTTTCACCACCTCATCAAAATAGGAGGGCAGCCCGATGTGTCCGACCATCAGTCCTCTGGCTCCGGCTTCAATGCTTTTTTTATATGCAAGTCCAAATGTTTTCATCCAGTCTCTGTAGGAAAGACAGTTTTGTGTTGTCACCAGATGCTGGTCACGGCCATCTGTTCCATCTCCGGGAAAATGTTTGATAGTTACACTGAGTCCCGCTTCATGGGCTCCTTTGACATATGCCGCACCCATATTAGCAACTCTTTCAGGGTCATCTCCATAGGATCGGGTATTGGTTATGGGATTTCGAAAATTGTAGTTAATATCAATTACCGGTGCAAAAGCCATGTTCCCTCCGACTGAAGCAGCTTCCCGTCCGGCAATAAGTCCCAGTTTTCGGGCATTTTCAGTATTATCAGAAGCGGCGACCATCATCTGGTTTCCATAGAATGTTGCCTCATCGATCAGTCCGTTTCCTCCGGCTTCAAGGTTTGCTGCCAGTAACATGGGTATACTAGATTCCTGTTGAAGGACTCTGTGGGCGGAGGTCACTTTTTTAGCTGAAGTTGTTCTGTACATCATTCCACCAGGCCTGATTTTCCTGACAACTTCCTTCAGTTCTTTTGTTTTTGTTGTAAATCCCATCAGAAAAAATAACTGACCGATCTTCTCTTCAATGGACAGTTTATTTTTTGTTTCTTCAACCCATTTAATCTGATCTTCCTTCAGATAGAAGGGATTTCCTTTTAAATCAATTTTACTCATATTGCGTCCTTACTTTGTCTTCTAATATGCTTTTATAACTAAGGTTCTTTAAATTCTTTATCATCTTATGTGCTCCCGGCAGATTTTCCTCACCGACTCCGATTGCATACATGTCCGCTGCCAGAGCCGCATCAATTCCTGCTTTAGCGTCTTCAATAACCACACACTTTTCCGGCGAAATATTCATTTTTACTGCACATTTTAAAAATACTTCCGGATCGGGTTTGCTATTAATAATGCTGTTCCCATCAACAATTACATCAAAATTTTCTGATAATCCGATCCCTTTTAATATGGCTGGAGTATTTTTGCTCGATGAACCAATTGCAACCGGGATATTGTGTTCTTTTAAATCTTTCAACAGTGCAGGAACGCCGGGAAGTATATCTTTTTCCGTAAGCTGATTAAGTTTTTCTTTATACAAATTGTTCTTCTCTTCGAGCATCTGAGCAAACTCGATTGAGTCAACAATTCGGCTGTTCAAGTCGAGAATGATTTTCAGACACTCTCCTCGACTGACCCCTCGAAGCATATGATTCATTTCATAGTTGAAAAGCAGGTTATGTTTATCAGACAGAGCCTTCCATGCTTCATAATGATACTGATCTGTTGATACAATAACACCATCCAGATCGAATATAACTAATTCCAAAATTTACCCCTAATTCAAATCACTAAGTAATAATGAGGCTAAAATGTGCATATAACCTTCCAAAAATAAGGGAATTAATTTCCATTATATGACATTAATAAATAAGAACAGGTTATTATTATATAAATCCAAGGTCAAAAATTGGAACTGGAGTGCAAATGGAATATCTTTATGAAGCCATAGAGCACAATGCTCAATTACCCATTAAAATCTTTACTCAGACAGTTCTGGAATTCCCTTTTCACTGGCACGATGATACGGAAATCTTATTTGTATTAAAGGGAAAAATAGAGATTATAATTGAAAATAGAATTACCCGGTTAAATGAGGGTCATATTTTTATTGTCAATAAAAACGAATTCCACTTCATCAATTCTATTAATGAAAAGAAACCTTCGCAGTTACTTGTGCTTCAATTTGATATGGCCTATTTCAGGAAGTTTAATCTTAAATCCGATGAGCTGTCTTTTCATCTTCAATATATAAAGGAAAACGGAGTAAAAAGAAAAGCATATAATAAAATCAGAGGAATACTGGCTTCCTTAATGAGTATTGTTGTAAATAAAGAGGAACCGGGTAATCTTCTGATAGAAAGACATCTGCTGGATCTTATAATAGTTCTAATCAATCATTACTCGGTTGATAATGAACTCAAAGAAAGCAGCCACAGTGATGCCAGAATCGTGGAAATTATCAAATACATCCGCATAAATTTTGCCAATCACGATATTGGAGTGGAACAGATTGCAGATGAGTTTCATTTAAATCCCCAGTACCTATCGAGGCATTTTAAAGAAAAGCTTGGAATATCCATGAAAAAGTTTATAGATAACACCAGATTGAACAAGTCTCTTCAGGCTTTGAAATCAACAGATGAGAGGATTCTGGATTTGGCACTGACATTCGGATTTCCCGATGCTAAAGCCTACTATAGAGTATTTAAAGAAGTAATGGGTATCACTCCGGCTCAATACAGAGAAGAACATAAAGTAACCGTAAACAAACACATCCAAAAGGATTATTTCAGTATTAATAGCAAAGATACTTTGTCAAAACTGTTCCAATATCTTCAGAATTACAGGGATTCATTCTCCGGCGAAGACAAAGAGGTAACTAGAGAGAACACTATTGTCTTATCCCGAACAGGTGAGCCGTTTTATCGTGTTTCCCAGAAAATCATGACTTTCGGATATGCTCCTCATGGACTTCGCGGAGATTTTTTGGTGCAGATTGAACAAATTCAGCGGGATATGCCTTTTGAATACATCAGGTTTCATGGAATTTTTTCAGATGAAATGCTTTTGTATAATGAGAGAGAGAATGGAGAGATCTATTACAATTTCATTCATATTGACCGCCTATTTGATTCTCTATTGGAATTGGGATTGAAGCCATTTCTGGAGTTGGGATTTATGCCCTCCAAACTGGCATCAACAGATAAAACCATATTCTGGTGGAAAAGTTATATCTCCCCGCCAAAAGATCTATCAAAATGGACAAATATGATTGATTCTTTTATCCGCCATCTGATCAATCGATACGGAATATCGGAAGTCCTCTCATGGTATTTTGAATTCTGGAATGAACCTGAACTGGAAGGGATTTTCTGGGACGGTAATATACAAGACTTTTATACACTTTTCAAATCCACATTTCAGGCAATAAAAAATATTGATGAAAGGTTAATGGTCGGTGGATTTGGTAATATCAATACAGGTAGTAGTTGGATTAAAGATTATGAAAAAATGGCAAAAGAAGATAATCTTAAAATGGATTTTTTCACCTTTCATGTCTATCAGGTTCAATTCACCGGAACTGTGACTATGGAAGAGGAATTCAATGAACTTTCAAAAATGGACTTTAACTGGAATGCCAATGTAATGAGATCTCATATCTTTAATGCCGAATTGGGAGGACCTGAAGTACTTAAAGAATCAATAGATCTAATTACCGGGATAGTGAAAGACTTAGAAATTGCAGATGAAAATTATTTTATAACTGAGTGGAATGCCAATACAGACTGTAGAGACTTAGTTCACGATACTTGTTTTATGGCTCCCTTCATTGTTAAAAATGTTCTGGAGAATTTTAAAGCTGTAAAAGGGATGGGATTCTGGACGGCGACTGACCTTCATGAAGAGTTTCGCCTTCCCCAGCCTCTTTTTCACGGTGGATTCGGACTGATGACTTTTAACGGGATCAAAAAACCTGCTTATCACGGTTTTTCCTTTCTATCCCAGCTGGGAAATGAGATTCTCTTTCAATCGGAATCGGCAATAATAACCAGAGAAGATATTAACTATCAGATCCTTATATTCAATTATGTACACTACAATGAGTTGTATACTCATTTTGATTATTCTCAAATTACACAGACTAACCGCTATGATGTTTTTCAGGAGTCTTCCATCTGGAGACAGCGATTGAATCTAAAAGGGATTTCTGGATATTTCAAAGTGGAACAGCAAAGAGTTAATCGCAAAAACGGATCATCCTTTGATGCGTGGGTAGAGATGGGTGCTCCGGAGGAACTCTCTCCAAAAGCCTACAGCTCTCTGCAAAAAGCATCGGAACCTTCATTCAGGACCTGGAATATACAGGCAAACAGAGAAGTGAACATAGATATAGATGTGGATCCCCATGAAATACAACTGATAACTCTTCAGAGGATTTATTGATATAAATGACCTTTAGAAAAGACTGTATTTCATAAAACCAACACACCATCACCGGGATTTTCCTCACCCAGCTGTTTTTCAATTCCCGGCTCATCGTACTTCCTCAGAAAATAAACTCCCCCAGCCATAACAACGGCGGAAAAGAGAGCCGATACAATCACTCCCTTAGGATTGTCAACACTTTTTCCCAGAAGAAGGAAAGAGGGAAGAAGGAAATTTCCGGCCGAGACAGCCAATTTCATGTTAAATCCGTTGCAGGCGAAAAAGGAGGCGGCCTTATGGCTTCCTGTCCTGATTCCATCGGCCCGGGCGATGTCGGAAACCATAGCATTGGGCAGAATCCCCGTTATAGCAGAGGGAATTGCCTGAATAAATATGGCTGTCCACCCTATTATGACCGATGTGGAACCATCTGTGACACCGCAGAGAAAGATAAGGAAAAATACAAAAGCCTGCATGAGAAATCCTATAGTCAGAAGTTGTTTCTTCCCTTTTTTATTGGCCAGCTTCACAATAAACGGATAGAGAGTAAAGCTCAGAATAAACATTACGGCCATGAGTGTAAAAGCCATGCTTTCAGCCATGCCCATAAGGATAGTGACATAATAGACAATGCCTGCTTCGAGAAGAGTATTGGCTAGAAAGTAACTGAAGGAACTGGCCAGAAGAATCCGGAAGTTAACATTTTTAAGAGAGTTGACGATCGCTTGAAGGGGTTTTTCCTTTGACTCTCCTCTGTGAGCATAGCGGTTTTCGTCTATGAAAATAACGGGGAGAATCATGGCTATGAAACCGATCAGGGAAAATCCAATCAAAACTGTCCGAAAAGCTCCTTCCGGACTGAGACCGATATTCATAAATATATCTTTTAGAGCGTATACGGAATTTCCTATGAAAAAACCCATCGCCCAGCCGACTGATGTCAGTGTACTGAGAAAGAGTCTGTCCTTTGAACTGTGGCCCAGTTCTGCAATTAGAGCTGTATAAGGTATGGTGTATGCGGTTATGGATAGGTAGAAAAGAAGAACTGTAATTACGAGCCATACTGCGTTGACTGAACTTATTCCCTGAATAGGCGGCGTGAAAACCAGAACGGAAAGCAATGCCGTAGGCAAGGCAGAAATAGCCATAAAGGTTCTTCTTCTGCCGAAACGGTTCTTCAGCCTGTCTGAGACTCCGGCGATCCAGGGATCGTTGAACGCGTCGAATACCCGTCCCAATCCACTGGCCAGTCCCAGAATAGTCAGGACACCGAAGACAGCCCCCTGAAAAATAAATGGGCGGAAAACCAGCCCTTCTGCCGTTTCCGGAGGGAAATAGAAATAATTCATCAGCGATCCAACGGAAAATCCTCCAAGACTCCAGCCGAATTGACCGGCTGCGAATACTATTTTTTTCCACATGGGAAGGTTTTCGGGATTCTTTGTCATGCTCATTTTTCGCTTACCTCTATGTTCAGTGTTTTTTCTATTGTTCCAAAGCGCCCGGATTGAATTTTCACCTGAGCCTTTCCCTTTTCCCCTCTGGTTTTGAGCCAGAATCCGACCGATCCACCTACCAGTGAGATCGTTTTGGGTCCGATCACTTCTATCGGTCCTTTAGTTTCCACTTGAAAGGCATCACTGCCATAGATGAAAGTATTGCCCGACGGGTCATTTAGGCTGATAATGCACCTGGTACAGTCCCAGGTCTCTTCTTCTTTCAGTTCGGATTTGTCCAGAGTGAGGAACAATGCCGCTTCAGCATTTTGATTTTTCTCAACCCTTTTTACACATTTACCGTTGATGAACCCTTCAAATGTGTAATTGGTTGCGGCTCCTCCCCAGCCTCCGAAATACTTAGTGTAGAGGTCTTCTGCGTCTTTGTAATTCATTCCCGTTCTCAAAAAGAGGAGTCCCATTCTCAGCGTGTCGATCAAACCCAGGTTGTCTCCCTCTCTGCTGACTTTTGTCATCAGTTCTTTGATGACTGCAGCGTTGCGGCGGGAGAAATTTTCATTCTTTTCAATGGAGTCTCCCAGAAAATCATCAATTATCACAGGTGGATGTGGGAGGTGGGGGTAGAGATCTCGCCGTGGAAAGAATTCTCTAACAAAAGTTCCCCCTTTGTACATTTTAACAGAATCGCAGTTGGTAAAGATGTAGACATCACCGAGCAGAGAGGCTTCGTTTTCACCAATATTCATTGAAGATGACACATGCATTACAGGATTTTCATCCTGTTGTGAGGCGTAGGCATAAGATGCATCTTTAGGGATCCGGAACATATCCATTACGCCGTGGTAACAGATTTTGTCACCGCTACCGAAATCCTGATGTGTATAATAGTCGAACATTGACCAGCCTATGGCACCGGAAATTTCATTGTCGCCGTACATTGTATCCAGAACAGTCAAGTGGCGTTTCGCCTGATCTATTCTATGCCTTTCATCATCGATTTTTTTCGTGGGAAACATATGGCCATTGTGTTCCGTTATCAGATAAGGAACTTTGGATTTTGCCGCTTTGTTGCGTTTGATCAAACCGACATTTCTACCGGAATGGTTAAAGTCATTGTAAGTATACACATCTTCCAGAAGCTTGCTCCCTGGAAAACAGCGCACACCTCCTGTAGGGCGAGAATTGTCCAGGCCTCGGGCCAGCTCGTTGGTTTTTTTGTAAAATTCATCATCGTCTTGAGATTCATTGATTCTCACTCCCCAGATGAATATGGAGGGATGGTTTCCATCTGTTTTGATCATCTCCTCTACATTCTTAAGAGATACTTTCTTCCAGTTTTCGTCGCCGATGTGCTGCCACCCGGGTATTTCATCAAAAACGAGCAATCCCAGTTCATCGCAACGATCGAGAAAATGCCGGCTTTGAGGATAGTGGGACAGTCGGACAGCATTGACACCAAGCTCCTCTTTCAGAATTTCGGCATCTTTGTATTGAGCGCTTTTCGGCATGGCATTACCGCTGTATGGATAGGTCTGATGGCGGTTTAGCCCTCTGATTTTTATTTGTCGCCCGTTCAGGTAAAAACCATCCGACCTGTAGGATATGTCGCGGAATCCGAAACGATAGGAATGGCTCCCTGTTTCATTCCCCTGTTGTATCACTGTTAATTTCAGATCGTAAAGTACGGGATTATCAATGTCCCAGAGTTCCACATTTTCCAGATTGCATCTGAATCGGTGGAGCTGATCTTCTTTGCCGTTGAGTTCAAATTCAGTTGTAAAATGTGAAATGATTTTATTACCATTTATGAGTTTACCTATGCAGGATATCCTGCCCGAACTGCTGTTGAAATTTTTCATATGAAGATCCACTTCCATTTCTGGTTGTTCTGAAAGAAGCTTTTTCCCTTTGATCAGAGAGGATTCAATATGCACTTTGTTGCAGTATTCCAAAGAGACTTCCCTGTAAATTCCGCCGAAGGTCAGATAGTCTACAACGTGGCCGAAAGGGGGAATATCGCTTCTTTCACTTGAATCTACGTAAACCGTGAGAATATTGTGATCTTCGGCTCTGGCCGCCGGAGTCAAATCTATGCGGAATCCTGTATAACCACCTTTGTGTTCTCCCAGGTACTGTCCATTCAGATAGACTTTTGCATAAGTCATGACCCCTTCGAAATGAATGAAAACCATTTCATCGTCACTCCATTTATCAATCCACAGAGTTTTTCTGTAACAGCTTTCAAATTGATAGATCTCCTCAGGAAAGTTGTTAAAGGGAACTTCTATATTGCTGTGGGGTATGTGAACTTCGGGAAAATCAGAATCGTCAAATTCTTCACTTATATATTCTTCCCTGAATCGAGGGGTGTATTTCCAGTGGAAATTTATATCTGTTTTTTTTCTCATATATCCTTTATCTCTATCTCATTCAATATAATTTATTTATGCCACACGTGTGGCGTGTATTCAGATTTTAATTCCCAAAAGCACTTTTGTCAATCGGAAAGTGATGCAGTTGAAAATAGAAAGATGATGTGATAGTTTCAAGCCGATGGAAGAATTATCAACCCGGGAGAGGATCCTGCAGGAAGCGGAGAAACAATTTATTGAAAGGGGAATACAGAATACCCAGATGAAAGAGATCGCCGAGGTGGTCAATATCAACCGGAGAACTCTGTACCGTTATTTTCCCACGAAAGAAGAATTGGCTTTTGAAGTGGAGCTCATCGTTATGGACAAATTACAATTCGAACCAGATACGGATGAATCGCTGATTAAAGAGCTATCGGGCTATGAAAAAGTCAAATTGTATTTTGATGAGGTCAAACTGGATGGAATCAGAGATCTCCTGAAATTCACCGCCGAGTTCGACCGTTATTTTCAAAAGGAGTACCCCAGCGCCGAATTGGAGAAACTCTTTATCTCCAGACTGGATCCGGGGAACGACAAACTATATGAGTATATAAAAGAGGGCTGCGAAGACGGGTCTCTGCGCAAAGATCTCACAGCGCATGAAATTTTTACTTTCATCAGCCAGAATTTTCTCGGGTTTTTTCAGAGACTGATTATCAGAGAGAAACATCTTGTTCACGAACACTGTGATAATGTTGATTTTCAGAAGCTGTTTCGGAAGATCGTTCTCAGTGGAATAAAAGAGAAAAGGAAAGATATCCATTTTTACGGTTGAGAGGTAATTAAATCTACTTATGAAAAGAACTCTAATAAAGAATGCAAAAGCGATTGTAAGCTGTGATAAATTGAACACTGTCCATTATGAATGTGATATCCTGATTGAAGGGCCTGAGATCATTCAAATCGGAAAAAATATAACAGATAAAAATGCTGAAATCATTAACGGTGCCGGGAAATTCATCTATCCGGGACTCGTTAATACTCATCATCATTTTTTTCAGACATTTGTAAGAAATCTCCAGGCTGTGGATTATCCCAATATGTCTGTGATTGAATGGTTAGACGAAATCTATGAAATTTTCAAAATGATCACTTCTGATGCGATTCATTATTCATCCCTCGTTGCCATGACCGATTTGATCAAACACGGTTGTACAACGGCATTTGATCATCAGTATTGTTTCCCACGTAGTGCGGGGAAAGAGTTGGTAGATCGGCAGATGGAAGCGGCTTCGATTCTGGGTCTCCGGTATCATGCTGGACGTGGGGCTAATACGCTTCCACGCAGCGAAGGCAGTACTATCCCAGATGAAATGCTGGAGACTACAGATGAATTTCTCAGTGATTGTGACAGGCTTATCAGTCTCTATCACGATAGTGATCCCTTCAGTATGAGCCAGGTCGTCATCTCTCCCTGCCAACCGGTCAACTGTTATAAAGAGACCTTTATAGAATCTGCAGCTCTGGCTAGAAGAAGAGGTGTGCGATTGCATACTCACTTGGGAGAAGGTGAAAACTCGATGATGGTCGATCGTTGGGGAAAAAGAACTCTGCAATGGTGTGAAGATATTGGTTTCACCGGAAAAGATGTATGGTATGCCCATGGATGGGAATTGAATCCAGAAGAGTACCTTATAATGGCCAGGACCGGTACAGGACTTTCCCATTGCCCCGCACCGGCCACATTGGGAGGTTTCCCCATTATCGATATCCCTGCAATGCAGAAAACAGGCATGAATCTGAGTCTCGGATGTGATGGATCGGCAACCAACGACAGTTCGAATCTTCTGGACAGCCTGCGTATGGCATATCTCATGCAGTCCTTTCACAGCAAGCAGCGCGGGGGTAGCCCCTCTCCCTATGAAATACTGAAAATCGCAACTATCGGTGGTGCTGAAATGTTGGGTCGTCATGATCTGGGATCTCTTGAGCCAGGCAAAGGTGCAGATCTTTTTATGGTTGATATTAATAGACTTGAAATGGCCGGAACAACACATGACCCGGCAAACCTTCTGGCACGGGCCGGTGTTACCGGACCAGTATGGCTGACTATGATAAACGGCAAAGTCGTTTACCACGATGGAGTGATGAAAGGAATAGATGAAAATCTGTTATTTGAAAAAGCGGAAAAAGCCTGTGATTTATCAATCAGAAGCAGATGTTCCGCTTATAAATAAAGAGTTCCTTTTTAATTCTCCTGAATAAGTCTATAGAACTGATCTTCCTGACCAGTTGTCTTTATTTCTCCAAAATACAAATTGTCCTCACTGTACACAGGAAAAACATTTCCCTGTCTGGTCTTTATTTCAGTGATTTCTCCAGATGCGAGAACTGAGACAGCCTCAGTATTACTATCTGTTTTGACCTGGTAGATTTCAGCAGAATAAGGAGTTTCATTCCAGATATAAATAACAACTTCTCGCGGGTTGGATTTTGAAGTCAGATTTTTAGGATATGATTCAGGGACTTGAGCAGAGAAATCAGGAAAAATAATTCTTCTATCAGAGATTCCTCGAGGTTCATTTTCACCCAGAATCAATACTCTCGCTTTACTCCAAAGCTCTTCACTTATTTCATTCTCAGAAATAGTGCTTTCCTCAATTACATCGTCATTGTTATTCTCTTCTGTAGAACTGTCTACAACAGTTGGTGTTTCTTCAGTTGGCGTTTCTTCAGTTGGCGTTTCTTCAGTTGGCGTTTCTTCAGTTGGCGTTTCTTCAGTTGGCGTTTCTTCAGCCGGTATTTCGACTGGTAGAGGTTGAGCACCTGCAGCGAGCAAAATTTCAATAATCCTCAATCCCCGATCGTTTTCAGGGGCAAGCTGTACTGGTCGGAGTTTTTCATAGTTTACCGGATCGGGATTTTCACCATAGTGAAGCAAGAGTTCTACACCTTCTACAGATCCTGCCCGTGATGAGAAGTGCATCGCTGTATTTCCCATATCATCACGCATATTGACTCTTGCTCCCCATTTCAGTAAAACTTCGGATAATTCTGTAAAATTTCTGGAAGAAGCAAGCATGAGTATAGTCATACCATTTGCTGAAGATTCGTTGGGGTTCGCTCCCGATGTTAATAATAGATCTGCAACGTCAGCATTTCCGCTTCGTGCAGTCAACAATAGTAGCCGTTTCAGGGTTTCTTTCCCCTGAGGGAAAGGTGCCTCATATCGAATCAATAGATTGGTCATGGCAGAAAGACCTCTATTCTGGCCGGCATCTCTTTCCAAAGGGATTAAAAGAGCAGAATTTTCGGCATTGTTGATGATTTTCGGATCAGCACCTTTTGCCAATAGTACTTCCACTGCTTTAATAGATTCTTTTTCTACACTAATGAATAGAGCCGTATTTCCATTCAGGTCCTTTAGGTCTGGATTTATCCCCGAGTCAATGAGAATCGAAATTATTTCAGGAATATCCCTGGATGTGGCTAAGTGGAGTATAGATCTTCTCTCTGAGAGGCGTATATCCAGCCTGGCTCCGCTATCAATAAGTAATTCTACACGTGGTACATCAAGTTTTTCCACAGCAAAAACTATAGGCAGAATTTCCTTTATGGAAGGCAAATTGGGATCAGCGCCCGTGTTCAATAACAATCGAATTGTCTTAATCGCTGCTGAAGATGGAATTTCCGGTTTTAAAGCATAAAACAGAGGGGCTCCCAGTTTTGTACTGTTTAGATTTATATCCCTTTCTGCACCATAAGCTAGGTATAGCTCAACGAGCTCCCATGCACCTGATCCTGAAGCAATATGCAGAGGAGTTTCTCCTGTAGTTTCCTGTTTCTGAGAAGGATTAGTACCAGCCGCTAATAGTATCCCTGCATAGGTGCTATGTCTGTTTTGAGACATTAAGTGAAGAGGGTTTCTACCATTATTATCAATATGTTTTGCATTAGCGCCCGAATCCAGCAGGAATGATAATGCTTCGGAGTTTTTAGAAGAGATACTGTAAAATATTGCAGTAGATCCCGAACGGTCTTTGGCATCTATGGGAACCTGTGCGGACAATAGTCTTTCAAGTAATTGAATATTTCCATTAGCCGCAGCCAGCATAAGTGTTGTCTTGCCCCGGTTTCCGGGAATTTTCATATCAGCATCAAAATTCAGGAGAATGTTTACCATATCGTTTCGGTTCATACCGACAGCCATAATAGCAGCTGTATCTCCGGCATTGTTTAATAAATTGGGATTGGCGCCGGCAATTAATAACCTCTCAAGACTGCCTGGCTGCCCGTATTGAACAGCGATATGAATCAGACTATTACCATCAGCATCGACTGTGTTCGGATCGCCGCCTTTTGAGAGAAACTTCTCTATTTTCTGGAGGTCTCCTTTTCGTACAGCCCTGACTTCTGCTGTTGCACAAGAGCCTAGAAAAATCACTGTAACCAATAACAAAATCAAATATTGTTGAACTTTAATCGTTTTTTTCATATCTTTTTTTCCCACCATGATTCATCTTTTTTAGCGTAGTCGAGATCCAGGTATAGATCTTCTACCTTTTTCCTCGCCCAATCTGTACGTCGTAAAAATTTTAAACTTGATTTGATTGATGGATCGAAATTGAAACAATTAATATTGATATGAGAACCGAGTTTCTCCCAACCGAAATACTGAACTAGCCGTTTTAAAATAGTCTCAAGTTTTAATCCGTGTAAAGGGTCTTTTGAATGCGCCATATATCCAAATAATATACTATGCTCAGTTCCGGTGCAATCGATCCTAGTATGATAGTTCAAGATTTACAGCAGCACTCCTTTCAATCAGATTTCTGGTAAATAGTACCACACAATGGTCAAAAACACACTGATAGTACTTTTCTCGAGTCTGTTTTCTCCCATAGTAACAATTGGCATTATTTTTGCTGTTACATAGAAAAGAATATGAACATGCAAAAAAAGGAATTGTTTTTCTGGAGGAAAAATGAGTGTTATTAAATTAGAAAATGTTACAAAAAACTATATGTTGGGTAAGGTAACGGTTCCGGCTCTTCGCGGTGTGGATCTGAATATTGAAATGGGTGATTTTCTGTCTATTGCCGGTCCTTCGGGATCAGGGAAAACTACTCTCCTGAATCTGATCGGCTGTATTGATAAGTCGACTGATGGGAAAATTATTGTCGATGGTCACAATATAAACGACTTGAACGATCGCGATCTTACAACACTGCGACACAAGACGGTCGGCTTTATTTTTCAGACTTTTAATCTTATTCCCGTGCTCAACATCTATGAAAATGTCGAATTCCCTCTCCTGCTGGGCAAAAGGGAAGAGAGTAGAAAAGAACAGAAGCAATGGATTAATTATATCATAGAAGAGGTCGGGTTGGCCGACCGAATGAAACATCGTCCAAATGAACTTTCAGGTGGACAGCGGCAGCGAGTGGCTATTGCCAGAGCACTGGTAACTCGTCCCAAAATTGTTCTGGCAGACGAACCTACAGCTAATCTCGACTCCGCGACCAGTGAACGGATCATAGATTTAATGCAGAAGATTAATCAGAATGAAAAAACAACATTCGTTTTCTCTACACACGACCCTATGATTGCTCATATGGTCTCGAAGGTGATTCCTCTTCACGATGGGCTTATCGCCAGTCCTGTAGGAGTTTAGAGAAATGTTTGTATTATTGAAAATTGCCATCCGCAATGTTTTTGCACATAAAGCGAAAACCCTAATAGTCGGCAGTCTGATTTTTATTGGAATATTCCTGATGGTTTTAGGCAATTCATTTCTCGACTCAACTAGCAAGGGTATACAGAATTCCTATAGCAAATCAGTAACCGGTGAAATTGCCATTCTTAAGAATATTGATTTTGATTTTTCGCTTTTCGGTACGTGGAATAATATTGGTAATCTTTCCGTTCCCATCATACCGGATCTGGAAGATACTTTAACTTTTCTTGAGAGTCATCCCGGCGTTGAGAATGTAACAACCGTTTCCTCCAACATACTTATGGTTAATACGGGGGAAACCAGTCCTGATTTCTGGGTTATGGGTATGGCTGTTGATCCTGGAAGTTATCAGTCTTTTTTTGATATTACCGATACGCTGGTTATACATGAAGGTCGGTTTCTCGATCCGGGAGAAGAGGGAATTGTTATTTCCCGGTATGTGTCCGATTACCTTCTTGAATATAAAGGTTTAGAAGTTCATCCCGGAGACAGTCTTCTGCTAAACGGTTACTCCGCCAACGGCTTTCGCATTAGAGAGGTTCCTATACGTGGAATATTTGAATATGAATATGTAAAAGGTGATATGTATCCTATGCTGCCCAGAACCTGTTTTATTGATCAGCAGAATTTCAATGTTCTCAATGGGATTGTTATATCCAATGAGAATACACCACCTCCTGCGGAAGTGGAAGATTTGCTTTTCAGTGTTTCTATGGAAGATCTTTTCTCAGAAACAATCGTGGAGGGAACAGCTGTAGATGAGGTCAATACTGATCTGGATTCTCTACTCGGGGATATGACAGTGCGTCATGAATTGTCAAAAGTGAACAGTTTTGACTGGCAGTGGTTATTGCTTTCTCTAAAAAATAAAGATGATAGGGAAATCAAAGCTTTCAGAGAGGATCTCGATAATCATTTCAGCAAACAGTTTTCCAGTTTTGAAGAGAAGGATATCCTGCGGCCTATTCAGATTGCAGAATCTTTATTGGATCCGCAGACTAAGGAATTACAGTATATCTCCAGCCTGTTGACCATTGAAGAAAAAAAGAATCTTGAAGATTCTCTGAGAGGGATGGATAAGGACAGTCTTTCAAATCAGATAAGTGTAATTTTTACATCACTACTCGATAGAGAGGACTTATATAAAGAAGAAGCTTATAATGAGATTTTTTTCACTTCAATCACTAAAAATCTTGTAGAGAAAAAACAGAAAGACTATGAATTGATTCGCCGGAATAGATTGATGCTCGAGGAAATTTATCCTTATGCTCTTTCTCCCGGCCCCGATTATATGGTCAGTGAATGGTGGCATGCCGCATCTCCTATGTCATCTACGACTATGGGTATCCAGTATGTAATGAACTTCGCCCTGATAATAATCTTCATTGTGGCGATCATCATCATCATGAATACACTGATTATTTCTGTAATGGAAAGAACCGGTGAGATTGGAACGTTAAGAGCTATGGGTGGCCAGAAGAGCTTTGTCTTCTATCTGTTTACTGCGGAAACCATGACAATAAGTTTGATCTTCGGAACTCTGGGAATTGTGGCAGGAGCTTTGGTAATCACCATTTTAGGGAATGTGGGTATTCCCGCTGCAGAAGGATCAATGCTTCAGATGATTGCCGGTGGTAATTCTATCAATCCCGGTCTGTCTCAATGGACTATTCTCTTCAGCTTCATTTTTATGCTGGTCGTGGGAATACTTTCGAGCATTTACCCGGTTTTTTACGCCATGAAAATTCAGCCTGTTGAAGCTATGAGACAGGATTAAAGGAGAAAACAATGAGATATTTACATGTTGCAGTAAAAAACGTAGTCAGAGAAAAACGCAGAAGCCTTCTCCTGGCCGGAGCCATCGCTTTCGGTTTGGCAGTTATTATTCTGGTTGGTTCTCTTGCTGATGGAATTATGGATTCTTTCATCAATCAACAGGCCGGTATGATCTCTGGTCATGTCGTAGTGAAAGGTTATAGATATTCATCCCGGGACAGTCTTGTTTCATGGATGGAAGAGGGAGATCCCATCTTTCAGGAAAGCAAAGAGTTTTTCGGAGATAGCGGCAGAATCAATTTGCGCAGTACAACTATGGGTACTTTCATTAATGGAAGCGAAGCCAGACAGCAAATGATTATGGGTATAGATCCTATGCAGGAAGATGATCTGAAAGAACTACTGATTCTAGATGAGGGAACTTTTCTCTCAGATGAAAATAAATCAGGAATTCTCATTTCCGGTGAAATAGCAGAAGAGCTCGGTTTGAAAATTGGAGACTCGGTTATGCTAAAAACCAGAACATTGGAAGGTGTCAATAATGTAGGGGATTTAGTTATACAGGGAATCATTGCCGATGACCTTGGAACAGTCAGCTCAATGGCCTCCTTTGTACATCGAAGTTACCTCAATGAAGTCCTGGGAATCAGTAGTAATGATTATACGGAACTTCATATTTTTCTCGAGGACAACAAGACTACAGATGCTGTTACCAGCGATTTTTGGAATTATCTGAAAAACAAAAATACTGCTCTAGTAGACAGGCCTGAGAATAGACAGGAACGTCAGGAAATACTTGCAAGGTTGACAACTCATGACTGGGAGGGAATACGTTACCAGCTGAGCAGCCTCGAAGAAACTTTCCCTTTTGTTTATGTAATCGGAATCTTTCTCAACGGAACATCAGTGCTCATTATGATCATTTTGATGGGAATCATTCTTGTCGGTATATCCAATACACTCAGGATGATGATTTTTGAAAGGAAAAAAGAGATAGGAACCATGAGAGCTCTGGGGATGCAGAGAGGCGCAGTCGTTAAATCCTTTATTCTTGAGATGCAGATAATTGCACTGATCGGTGTGATCATGGGAGCTCTGACAGCTCTTGTTCTGGGTGTTATCATCGAAAGCATCAATTTTGATCTGGGACATACATTTCTCTCACTCTTTCTCTACAGAGGGCATTTCACAATGAGTTTTTTACCTTTTCGCTTTGCATTAAGCGGAGTTGTCATCTTATTTCTGGTTTGGCTTGCCAGTCTGCTTCCTTCAGGTAAAGCCGCAAAAGTGGATCCGGCAAAAGCCATCCACAGTATTTCGTAAATATAGCGATAGGAGAATTAAAAATGAAACACTGGATAATAACCATTGCAGCAATATTAGGCCTCGGTTTACAACTAGGGGCCCAGACAATAACAGAAGATAATATTTTGAGCAGGATAGATGAAAAACTGAATTTCCAAAGTGATTTCAGTTGTCAATTCACTATGGTCACTTATAGAGCGGGATCGGAACCGACGACCCAGCAGATGAGTCTCTTCTCCAGACCGGAGGAGATAGATGGAGAGGAAAAATTTCTGGCTATCGTAATGAAACCGGACATTGATAAAGGAACCGGATACCTCGGCCAGGGAGATAATTATTGGATATATGATCCAGAAAGCAGACGTTTCAGCCATTCATCTGCTCGTGATTCCGTTCAGGACTCGGATATGAATAATGACGATCTTGGAACGGCGAACTTTGAAGACGATTATAAAGTAACGGCTATGACAGAGGGAAAACTAGGGCAGATTGACTGCTGGATCGTGGATCTGGAAGCCATAAGAGAAAATGTCGATTATCAGAATATCAAGCTCTGGGTTGGTAAGAAAGAATTACTTCCTTATAAAGAGCAGGATTTCAGTTTGACCGGAACTCTTATGAGAACAGTTCTCGCTCCGAAATGGTCTTTAATAGAAGGCAAGTATATCTATAGGCAGGTCTTTTTTGTAGATGAAATCAGAAGGGGAAACAAGACTATTTTGCTCTTTGACAATGTCTCATTGAGCAGCTTGCCCAATCATCTGTTTACCAAGGCCTACCTGGAAGGGAGTAGCAGATGAGGCAGGGTGTCTTATTTATTATGTTACTTCTGACTCTCAGTCTGGGAGCACAGGAACAGGATCTGGATCTGGATGCACTGCTCGATAGTCTCGATGAGGACAGCTTATTCGGGCTTACAGAAGAAGAGGCTGTGGAAGAAGTTGAAGAGCCTCAATTACCATTGGAGATTATAGAAGTCAAAGAGAAAAAGTTTGTATGGGGAGGAAGAATCTATTCCGACCTGGGAAGCAGTTTTGTATGGAATGACTTTAATGGTTGGGCTGATGAGACCCGTTGGGATCCTCAATTTGGATTAGATCTGTATTTTGATGCCCGTCCCAATTCTAATTTTAGAGTCTTCGCCAAAGGGAAAGCTTTCTATCCATTTAATGGATCTGTTACAAATGCATTTTCTCTACATGAGTTGTTTGCAGATTTTAATTGGGACAACAAAGCATATTTCCGAGTGGGAAAGCAAACTATAAATTGGGGAGTCGGTTATCTTTACAGACCAACGGATAAACTGAATTTATCTACATTGGATCCTTCAGACCGGGAAAGTGATCTGGAGGGACCTCTGGCGTTAAAGACACAGATCCCTCTTGGTGCAAACACTGTCTATCTCTATGCCATAGCAGATGAAATAGAGCATCCGGAAGATATTACTTATGCTCCAAAATTTGAATTTCTACTGGGAAACTGGGAATTCGGTTTAGGAGGTATATTAAATCCATCTCTGGCACCAAAAGGTGCATTATTCATAACAGGACCAATTGGGAAACTGGACTTTTTTGCAGAAGCTCTCTTTCAATATGGATCAGACCTTGTACTAAAGGAAAATCAGCTAGTTCTTTCGGCGACAGCGGGACTTTTCTTCCGCAATGCAGATAAACGATTCATTGCTATTGGTCAGTACTGGTATGATGGAGAAGCGCAATCCGCTGACGACTGGAGTAAAATCGGACATCATTTTGCAGGAGTAACACTGGAAAAAGGATTCCTTCTCCAACCGAAAAAAGAAAAATCAGGGGTTTTAAATTTATCCCTGCTCTGGCTGGGAAATTTCAGTGATTACTCAGGTATGATTATGCCTGAGATAGAATGGGAATTCCTGAAATATGCTTCAATCGCCATAGGCGGAACCTGGCGTTACGGGAATGAACTTTCTTATTATCGTTATACCGGGCCGGGCACTGCTTCGGCACCAATGGAAGTAAAATTAAGTCTTCGCCTGGGATACGGCAGTTTTTAGAAGAGACAATACCCTCTGTAGTTTTTCAAAAATAGAATTGTTATTATATGTATAAAAATAGATATACTGTGATAAAATTACCATATTTCTATATTTGATGATCACGGAGGTTGTTGTGGAAAAAGCCATATTGGTATTTCAAACTGATTTTACATATAAGGAAGGAGCCGTATGTTCAATGTACGGTGTTGTCAAAAGTGTCGATCGAACCCTGGACATTATAACGGGGACCCATGAGATTCCACAATTTGATACCTGGAGTGCTTCATACCGATTATTTCAATCGATGAAATTCTGGCCGGAAGGTACAGTTTTTGTCTCTGTTGTGGATCCCGGAGTGGGAACGCCACGCAAAGCATCTGTTGCGTTGACTGAAAACGGATATTTCATTGTTACACCGGATAACGGATCGTTGACCCATGTCGATAAAATGTTTGGAATTAAGGAAATCAGAGAAATTGATGAAACTGTAAACCGTTTAAAAGGAAAAGATACTGAAGAAGTCAGTATTTTCCATGGCAGAGATCTGTTCTCTTATTGCGCTGCTAAACTCGCTTCTGGAATAATCTCTTTTAAAGAAGTTGGTCCCGCTTATTCTGTTGATGAGATAATTCGCCACCCTGTTCTTGAACCGGAAGTGGAAGATAATAAAATATTAGGAGTTTTTGAGATCAATGATCCGAATTTCGGCAATTTGTGGACCAATATTCCCCTGACTCTCTTTAAATCTGCAGGATTCGCCTATGGAGATTTTCTCAATTTGAAAATCTGTCATGGAGGAAATGAAAAATTCTCTGAAAAGGTATTGTTTCACCAGTCATTCGGTTTTGCTGATAAAGGTAATCCTATGATTTATAACAATGAACTTATGAAGATTTCCCTGGCAGTTTCTCAGGGCAGTTTCTGCGACAAATATAATCTGGGATACGGACCTGACTGGTCTGTGGAATTTTCAAAATAATCAAATTTATTAAGGAATAGACCATGAACAAACTTATTGTATTTCAAAGTGATTTCGGCCTTGTTGACGGAGCTGTATCAGCCATGCATGGTGTGGCTAATGTTGTAGATGATTCATTAAAAATATATGATCTGACTCATGACATTCCGCAATATAGCATCTGGGAAGCCTCATATCGTTTATATCAGACAACAGAGTACTGGCCAAAGGGAACAGTCTTTGTGTCAGTTGTTGATCCCGGTGTTGGATCGAGCAGATTAAGTGTAGTCGCCAGGACTGTTAACGGCCATTATATTGTGACTCCCGATAATGGTACACTGACTCATTTGAAAAAGTATGTTGGCTTAAGTGACGTTCGGGAAATCGATGAGACAAAGCACCGTAGAGACGATACAGAATACTCCTATACATTTCATGGACGCGATGTTTATGCTAACACCGGGGCTAAACTTGCTTCCGGGGCAATTTCATTTGAACAGGTCGGCGAGAAGGTGGAACTTTCAAAAGTTATGGAGCTGGAAGTGGGAGATGTCCTAAGGGAATCGGGGTCTGTAAAAGGAACAATTGATATTCTCGATGTCCGTTTCGGAAGTCTGTGGACGAATATTCCCCGTGATGTTTTTGTCTCTACTGGATTCAAGCATGGAGATACTGTTGAAGTTCTCATCAGGAATGGCACAAAAACAGCCTATAACAACAGGATTATTTACGGTCGTTCTTTTGCTGATGTATACCCCAGTGAGCAGATTATCTATGTGAATTCTGTCTACAATATGGCTATTGCTATTAATCAGGGAAACTTTGCAAAAGCCTATAATATCGGTACGGGACAGCATTGGGAAATTGAGTTTAAAAAAATAGATTAGAAGTAAGCTTGCATATTTACCTTCTGCTGCGTATATTGAACTGGAATCTTATTGGGGGGACCTATGGACTTTTCTGACATCCGGGCTTATCCGGAAAAGCTCTTTAATGCATACTGGGACAAGATTGTGACCGATCCTCATTTCAGAGTTCTGGTAAATCATCTGGGCAAAGGCCATGAAAAGATAAAGGATAAATTTTTAGGACTAAAAAGTCCTGAGCAGTTCAGAACTGCAATGGTACAGCTGGTTAACACAGTTGTTCAGAAGACAACAAAGGGAATCACATACAGTGGAACTGAAGAGCTTCAGGCTAATAAGAAGCGAGGTTCAATTTTTATATCCAACCACCGGAGTACTTCTCTTGATCCTATTCTTTTCAATTATATGCTTCACAACGAAACAGGAGAAACGGCATTCAATGCTGCCGGAGATAATCTTCTTAATACCTCCTGGTTGGGTCACCTTATCAGGTTAAACAAAGGTTTTATTGTCAAAAGGACAGTTGAGGACCTGGATGAAAAATTAGATGAGGCGAATAAATTATCAGGATATATACGAAGCCTGGTTGAAAAGGGAAAGAATGTCTGGATCGCTCAGAGAAACGGCCGGGCAAAGGATGGCAATGATGTAACGGACTCTGCTGTTATGGCGATGCTCAAACTCTCGCACAAAGAGAAGAGCTGGCAGGAATTCAGTAATGAAGTCCCGATTATTCCGATCAGCATGAGTTATGAAGAAATACCTCTGGATACAGTAATTGTAAGAGATCATCTGGGCATGATTGATAAAAGTGATAGCAGTCGTGACAGCAATCAGATTTTAAATGAAATCGGAGAGCAGAAAAGACGGATTCATATCCATGTTTCTCCGAGAATTATAGGTGCTAAACGTGGCGACCTGGTTAAAAGTCTTGATAATATGATTATTGGTGGAACAAAGATCTGGCAATCAAATAAATACGCTGCAGAGTTATTGAAGTCCATAGGATCGAAAAAAGGGAAACCTGTGCAATGGCTGAAGGATAAATTGCTGAATCAGGAAGAGTCCATTCAAAGTGCTCTTCTACAGCTTTACGCAGCTCCTGCAATTAATTTATATAAACTGAAGAACCGTTTATAGGCAGTAGTTATTCAGCATCAGTAGTATATCGCTTCTCATTTGCTCTTTGAGGTTATAAGATCCCTCCCTCAGGCACCAGTCAAAAACAACTCCGCGGGAACAGCGCATTAGAGTTTCCATTAATTCAAGCGCATCTGTACCGCTTAGGAATTTTTTCTCTTTTAAACCCGATACAATAATCGGCAGTATCTTTTTGTAAATTGGCCTATCTGTTTCAAGTGTATATTTTGTTTTAGCAGTTATCAGCTGTTTGTAACTTTGAGTAGCCAGCTCCCAGCCTAAGTTTTGAAGAAGACTCCCGGCCTCTTCGAACATAAAAAGAATATCCTCTTTCGGATTTTTACTTTCAAAATTGGAAATCCTCTCTTCCCACAGGAGATCTATCTGGTAGTGTGCTGTGTTGATAATTTCATCTTTAGATTTAAAATGATGATAGAATGTCCCAACTGAAATTGATGATGACTGGCAAATATCCCTGATAGTCACATCGTTAAAGCCTTTTAATTTGAAGAGGTCTGTGGCAATTTTCGTTATTTTTAATTTGGTTTCAATCCCCTGGCGTTGTCTTGGGGTCAGTTTTTTCAAAGACTTCCTCTCTAACTGCTTGCATATGCTTCAGAATACCTCCATATAAATATATTTTCTATAACAAACATAAAAATCAGGTATAGAAAAATGTAATTATTTATAGATAAAAATATATTGACAAGTTCTCTTTTTGTGGGATAATGCAACTGAACCATGTTCGGTGAACTGTGTTCGGTCAGTGTTGAGGGTGAGTTTGTGGATACGTTCAAAGTTCTTGAGATAAAGAAAAGTGTATATGAAAGCAATGATAAAGAGGCAGAGATGCTCAGAAGGGAGCTTTACGAAGAAAATGTTTTTCTACTGAATCTTATGTCATCACCGGGATCTGGTAAAACAACTACAGTACTAAGAACTATTGAATCATTGAACGAAGAAATGAGAATTGGGATATTGGAAGCAGATATAGACTCTGATGTCGATGCAGTTACTGTGGCAAAGTCAGGTACAAAAGTCATCCAGCTTCACTCTGGGGGAATGTGCCATCTTGATGCTTCAATGACCCGTCAGGGCCTGGAGGGTTTGGGAATAGATGATCTTGATATTGTCATTTTAGAAAATATTGGAAATTTGATCTGCACAGCTGAGTTTGATACAGGCGCCTCAAAAAATGCCATGATTCTCAGTGTACCTGAAGGCGATGATAAGCCACTAAAATATCCGGCCATGTTTTCTATGGTTGATGTTTTGCTAGTCAATAAAATAGATGCGATGGAGTTCTTTGATTTTAATTTGGAACAGCTGAAAGAGCATGTCGATAAATTGAATCCAAAAATCAAAATAATTCCGATCTCCGCCAAAACAGGCGAGGGAATTGAAGAGTGGACTAACTGGCTTCGATCAGAAGTCGGCAAATGGAAAAAAGAATGGTAAATGAAAAAGTATTAGATCTTGCAAATAAAATCAGCAGAACGAAACGCGGAACTAAAATGGAAATTAAGCCGGAATATCCGGAATATAAAATTCTGGAACCCATAGTTACAGATGAAATGGCGGAAGTGGCACTTTGCCTGAAATTAAGAGAACCTATGAGTGCAGAAGAGATAGCTCCTCTTTGTAAAAAAACAGTTGATTTGACAGAAAAACTATTGTGGGAACTGGCTGTTGCCGGTTGTGCTTTTGTTAATGAAATTGATGGTATTGATAAATATTGGTTGGATTTATGGGTTCCCGGTCATATGGAAATGATTGTCAATAACAAGGAACTTGTTAAAAAATATCCTCAGTTGGGAGAAGCCTTCGATGCCTATGGAAAAAGAAAAGGACCCATGGGTGCGGGAAATTTTCCAGTAGGTTTAGGTCCCATGCGGGTTATCCCAATAGAAAAATCCGTTGATGGTGAGACTAGAAGAGCCTCTTATGAGGAAGTATCAAAATTTCTAAATGATAATGATATCTTCTCTGTCTCAGATTGTGCTTGTCGAACATCGAGAGAAGCTATGGGTGAAGGATGTGGTCACCTAAAGGAAGATATTTGTATACAGATGGGCCATGCCGCTGAATATTATATCCGTACTGGCCGGGGGCGTGAGATTTCTCGTGAAGAAGCTGTAGAAATCATTAAAAAAGCTGAAGAAAATGGTCTTATGCATTCCATACCGAACCTCGATGGTTCTGGAAAAACCCATGCAATCTGCAACTGTTGCGGATGTGGGTGTTTCGCTTTCAGATTGGCCTCGATGTGGCAGAATCCCGATATGATCAGATCAAATTATGTTTCAGAAGTAGACTCGGAAAAATGTGTCGCATGTGGGGAATGTGTTGAGAGCTGTCCGACTAACGCATTAACTCTGGGTCAGAAAATTTGTACAGAAACAATTGCTCCCAAGAAAAAAAGAGAGCTTCCCTACAATACAGAATGGGCTGAAGATAAATGGAATCCCGATTATCGAATCAACAGAAAAGTTGTTGAAGATGGTGGAACAAGCCCCTGCAAAGCTGAATGCCCTGCTCATATCGGCATTCAGGGTTATATCAAACTCGCAGCGCAGGGAAAATTCAAAGAAGCACTTGAGCTGATCAAACTTGAGAATCCTTTTCCCGCAGTATGTGGAAGAATCTGTCCGAAAAAATGTGAAACGGCCTGCACCAGGGGAGACATTGATGATCCTCTTGCCATTGATGACATTAAAAAATTCATTGCCGAGCAGGATTTGAATTCAGAGAATCGCTTTGTTCCGAATAAAAGACATGAATATAAAAAAAAGATTGCCGTTATCGGTGCCGGCCCTGCCGGTCTCTCCTGTGCCTACTTTCTGGCAATTGATGGTTACAAAGTAACAGTATTTGAAAAACAAAAAGCTCTTGGTGGAATGCTTACATTGGGAATTCCCTCATTCCGACTTGAAAAAGAAGTTATAAATTCGGAAATCGATATTTTAAAAGAACTCGGCGTAGAGTTTAAATCCGGAATTGAAGTCGGTCGGGATATCAGCCTTGCTGAGCTTAGAAAACAGGAATATAAAGCATTTTATATGGCAATCGGAGCACAGGCTGGAAGAAATCTCGGAATAGAAGGTGAAGATACTGATGGTGTTTTAACCGGTGTAGATTTCCTCAGAAATATTAACCTGGGAGATGAGGTCAAACTCGATGGAAAAGTGATTGTTATCGGAGGTGGTAATGTTGCTATCGATGTGGCGCGAACCGCTACCAAAGTAGGACCTTCTCAAGTCGGTCTGTTCTGTCTTGAAAGTCGAGAGCAGATGCCAGCTCTCGATGAAGAAATTGAAGAGGCGCTGGCTGAAGATATTTACATTGAAAACTCCTGGGGACCAAAGCGAATTATTTCGGAAAATGGATGTGTTATCGGTGTAGAGTTCAGAAAATGTGTTTCCGTATTTGACGACGATGGCCGATTTAATCCGACTTATGATGAATGCAATACAAAGCTTGTCAAAGCTGATCATGTTCTTGTTTCAGTCGGTCAGTCTATAGAATGGGGTAAACTACTCGAAGGCAGCAATGTGGAACAGAATCCAAATAAGACTATAAAAGCTGATTTTGATACATTCCAAACTGATGAACCTGATATATTTGCCGGTGGTGATGTTTTGACAGGTCCCCTATTTGCAATCGATGCAATTGCCCTTGGTAAAGAAGGTGCGATTTCAATCCATCGTTATGTTCAGAATGGGCAGAGTCTGGTTTTGGGTCGTACTAAAAGAGATTATCAGTCCTTCGATAAGGAGAACTTAAACCTTGAAGGATATGATTCCATACCACGGCAGAAAACAGACCATGTTGACGGGAAAGATTCGAAAGAAACTTTTAAGGATTTACGAGGTACATTTTCTGAAGAGCAGGTCATGATGGAAACAGAGCGCTGCCTTGGCTGTGGCGCTACTGTTGCAGACGAGTATATGTGTGTCGGATGTGGAGTCTGTGTAACAAAATGCAAATTCGATGCCATCTCTCTAGTCAGGAAATATGATGCGGAAAGTGTGGAACTCAGTGAACTAAAACCTAAAATTATCAAGCACATTCTAAAGCGTAAGGTCAGGATAGCTGTTAATAAACCGATAAAACAATTTCAGGCAGTTCTCTCCGGTAATAGAGAGAGGTGATTTCTCTTGCATGAATTGGGTGTGGTCATTGAAGTTGTTAAAACTGTTGAGGAATTTGCAAAAAAAAATGGGGTAACAAAAATCCAGACAATTGTACTTCAAATAGGTGAGCTCTCATCTATGATTCCGAAGTATATAGAAGCCTGTTATCCTGCAGCCGTCGATGGGACACCACTTGAGGAAACCAAATTGTCCATAGAGGTCTTGCCTGGTAATGCACTTTGCGAAAAATGCAAAAAAGTTTTCAATATCATTGAGAACAAAAGTATATGTCCCGGTTGCAAGAGTAGGGATTGGGAAATTTTAAGCGGTAAAGAGTTTATGATCAAAGAGATTATCGCATGTTAATAAGGATTAAGGAAAAAAATTATGGGATTGTATGATGTTCCCGGCATAACCAGCTGGGCGATAATGTTGTTTGTTCTCTTTGCTTTAATGGCATTCAATGAATTGGGAAGAACAACTATGTGGGGCGGACTTTTTCTTTTTCTGCTTGTTCCAATTATTTTGACTGTTACCATATGGCCGACAACGGCGGCACCGGGAAATGAATACGGTACTGGAAACTGGTTTAACTGGGTGAAAACGTATTCTGCTTTAACCGGGTGTCTTGGTTTTATGGCTATTCGATATATACCGGGACTTTCTGCTAAAAAGTGGGCTTTGGCCTTTCCACCGATTATACTGGCTCTGAATATTTTTGAAGCCTGTATCCGCGATTTCGAAGTGTATTCATATGGAGCCTGGAATGGTGCAGTCATTGACCATCTCTGGGTAATGTCAGGACCATGGAATATTATGAACGGCATCGCCGGCCTACTCAATATTGTTGTAATATGCGGGTGGGCGGGCATTGTCATTTCCAAAGATAAATCAAAAGATATGATCTGGCCCGATATGATCTGGCCATGGATTATCGCCTATGACCTCTGGAATTTTGCCTATACATACAACTGCATAGCAGATCATTCGTTCTATTGTGGTCTCGCATTATTGCTTGCCTGTACAATCCCTGCCTTTTTTATCAAGAAAGGTGCCTGGCTGCAGCATCGGGCTTCAACCCTTGCTCTCTGGATCATGTTTGTTATGACTGTGCCTACTTTTGCAGATCGAATTGCTCCTGTTCCGACAACGCATAACCCGAAAGCTTTTTTCATTGTAAGCCTATTGGCGCTTCTGGCAAATGTGGCTTTGGTTGCTTATCAGGGTTACAAAATCTGGAAAAGAAAACTGCATCCTTTGAAAGATGAAATCTACAAAGACACAAATGCTTATAGACAGATACTTGAAGTAAATTAAAGTAAAAATAATCAATAACCGGATATCTATAAGATATCCGGGATGTTACTTGCATTTGCCTATTGGTGTGACATTTGATAAACCCCTTCACTCATAATACAATTGTAGTAATGAGTAATATTTAGTATGAAAATCATTCTTATTACAACAGGATTTGTGAGTGCGGATTCTGCAGTAGATCAAATAGTTTATAACTTAGATCTTACATCTGATGAGATTCAGTGGATTGATGATCATCAGATAATCCGTGTCAGTGGACCTTTAAAATTTCCTCCATTTCATTTCTTCAATGAAGATGGAGTTCCTCTGGGAATTGCTCTGATTATGTCAGTATTCTTTTTTCAAAACCTGGATATTCAGTTAGATATTCAATCGGATCTGTCGTGGTCGGAAATTCTGAATAATACTAAAAATAAAGAGCTGGATCTGATCTCCTGCTCAGCAAAGAGTTCTGGAATAAAATTGAGATTTATCTGGAACAACATTCAGATCTTCTCTTTACCCATGGATTGTGCCCCAGTTGTTATGAAAAAATATATGGAAATAAAACATGGTTCAAAAAAGAGGAAGATGAAAAATAAATTGACAGTTGAGTTTAATCGTTGTTTTATGAATAGTTCTACTATAAGATGTAAAAAACTCATATAAGAAAGGTGATAAAAATGGAAGATAATTCATGCGTTGGTGATCATAGTGATCATATATGTCAGCTGATTGTTAATAGAAATAAAGACATTGACAAAATTAAGGGGATTGTTAAAAATCCGAAATTTATTTGCTTCAACTGTGCCAGAGTCGCAGAGAATAAAGAAAACCTCTGTAATCCCATGCCTATTGAAGACTGATTTTCGCTTTAAAGATTTCAGAATTCATAGTCAGGGTCATTTCTGTCATACCTGAACAGCTTGCGCTGATATTATTTGTTCTTTTAAAGAAAATTTCCTACTTTTATACTATAAATATAATAGATTGTTCTTGTTGGAGATCCTTTGAATTTAGATCAATTTATTGATTTTATATACAGTATTGCGCTTTTGCTTTCTTTAGCTATCCTCTATGACTCTGTAATCAGTAAAAAACAGAAAGAGAATTCAACACTTCAAAAAATCATAACCGGTTTGATAATCGCTGTAATCGGATTTATTATTATGTCTACTCCCTGGGAGTTTTCTCCCGGTTATTTCTTTGATCCCCGCACAGTGCTAATGGCAATATCCGGTCTCTTCTTTGGGATTATTCCAACCTTTATAAGCATGACTCTTTTAGGGTTTTTAAGAATATTCCAGGGGGGAGGCGGAGTCATTCCCGGAGTACTGTGGGTAATCTTTCCAGCATGTTCAGCACTTCTCTGGAGTAAATTAAGACCGAATAAAAAAAATAGCTACTCTTTACTGGAATTGTATATATTCGGTATTGTTATTCATATTGCAGTTTTATTGGCTTTGTTCACTCTCCCTTTGGCAAAGGCAATCGATTTGCTATTAAATGTAAGTCTGCCGATATTATTGATATTTCCAGCAGGCACTGCTCTTTTAGGGTTCGTTCTGAAAGGCAGGCAGGAAAGAAAAAAATCAGTAGATCAGTTTATCCGTCTTGCGACTGTTATTGAACAACTAAATGAAAAAGTCATTATTACAGATCTCGAGGGAAACCCGATTTATCTGAATCTCTATTTTGAAATCAGTACCGGATACGACAGGAATGAAATTATTGGACAACATTTCGGATTACTAAAGAGTGGTTACCATGAACGTTCCTTTTACGATGAATTATGGAATACTATATCCAAGGGTGATACCTGGCGCGGTCAGATCGTTAATAGAAAAAAAGATGGTTCTATATATTATGACGAAGCTACGATTTTTCCGATTATTACAGAAAAAGGTGAAATTATAAGTTATGCATCTTTCCAGAGAGATATTACCGATCAGATCAAAATGATTGATACACTAAAGAGCAATGAGGAAAACCTTCAAACCATATTGAATTCCATAGGCGATGCAGTAATTGCCACAGATATAAAAGGGAACATAATAAAGATGAATCCTGTGGCGGAAAAATTAACCGGATGGAACTATTTAGATGCTATAGAGAAACCTGTAAGTTCTATTTTGCACATTGAAGATGGTTTGACGAGAACAGTTATTCATGATCCTGTAGAATCGGTTTTATCAAATGGCAGGATAGGGGAATCAATGAGTAATCTTGTGCTGGTGACCAAGCATGGACCAGAATATAAGGTCTCTCTATCGGGGACTGTGATCAGTGACTCTGAAAATACCACCAAGGGCATTGTTATGGTCTTCAGGGATATATCCGAGGAACTAAAATTAAGGGAGTTAATGATTCATAATGAGAAAATGCTTTCAATCGGTGGATTGGCTGCAGGAATGGCTCATGAGATCAATAATCCACTGGCGGGAATGATGCAGTCTGCTGAAGTTCTGGCAAATCGTCTGGGGAAAAAACAGGATTCAATAGTAAATTTAAAGACAGCAGAAAATTCAGGAACTTCAATAAAATCCATTAAAAAATATATGGAAGATAGAGATATTTTCCGCATGGTTGATTCAATTAAAGTTTCCGGTGCAAAAATAGCATCAATCATTGAGAATATGGTGAGTTTTTCTCAATCTGGAGAGCTTGAGAAAGTTCAGAACAACATTTGTGAATTACTCGATAATACTCTTAATATTGCAGAAAATGATTTTAATTTTAAGAATATAAAATTGTTAAAGTATTATGATAAGAATATCCCCCTCATTTTCTGTATCAGTCCGAAAATTCAGCAGGTATTTCTGAATATACTCCATAACGGGCTACAGGCTATGAGTGATGGAGATATTCCAAATCCACAATTTGTCCTTCGCATATCTTATGAAGAGAAAAAAGAAATGGTCCTGGTAGAGATAGAAGATAACGGACCGGGAATGAATGACGATTTAAAAAAAAGGATTCTGGAACCTTTCTATACGACAAAACCAGTTGGTATGGGAACCGGTCTCGGTTTAAGTGTTGCGTATTTTATAATCATAGAAGAACATGGCGGGGATATCGCTATTGATACAGAGCTTGGAAAGGGAACAAAATTTTCAGTTAGACTACCTGTTCAGATGTAATTTCAGACGCAGCAGGCTTCGGATATAGACATTGTCTTTAACGATTTTGCAAGTTGGTCAGGGCATGATGTACTTTTGCTTCCACAGGTAATTCCCTCAAAAAGATCAATCACTTCATCTAATTTTTTGCCAATTACCATTCTGCTGATTCCTACCAGGTTTCCAGGACATCCGCTATCAAATTTCACACTGACAATTATATCGTTTTTGACTTCTATATCGATTTTATTAGCACATACTCCGGATAAATTGAAACTTTGTATCATGGCCGTCCTCTGTCTTTAAAATTGAATGTGTAATGTATATTTTTTTTTGATTAAAATCAAGATCGATATATGGATGAATTGAATTGGCTTGAATACAATTTATAATAAGATCCTTTTCGTTCCAGTAATTCCCTGTGATTTCCTTTTTCTACTATCCGACCTTGCTCCAGAACAAGGATTTTATCTGCTTTTCTGATTGTGCTCAATCTGTGTGCTATTACAAAACTGGTTCTCCCTTTCATCAATTTTAGAAGAGCATCCTGAATATGGATTTCAGTTCTGGTATCTACACTGCTTGTTGCTTCATCGAGGATTAGAATTGATGGATTGGATATGATAACCCTTGCAATAGCCAGCAGCTGCTTCTGTCCTTCGCTGAGATTATTACCTTCTGAAGAAAGAATACTTTTGTAACCATCAGCTAGTGTTTCAATAAAATGATGAGCATTTGCCATTTCTGCTGCTTGTATTACTTCCCTATCTGTCGCCTCCGGTTTTCCGTATCTGATGTTTTCCATGACTGTGTCTGAAAAAAGGAATGTGTCCTGCAATACAAATCCAAGATTTTCCCGCAAATTTTTTAGTTTCAAATGCTGGATATTAATATTATCAATTTGAATTAATCCTGAATCTATATCATAGAAACGTGTAAGCAGGTTCACTATTGTTGTTTTTCCAGCACCTGTTTCTCCAACGATAGCTATTGTCTCTCCAGGTTCTGCTCTGAACGAGAGATCTATTAATACCTTTTGTCCTTCGATATAGCTGAAATCAACGCGATCGAAAGAAATAAAACCTTTAACTTGTGTAAGCTCTTCGGAATTGTCTATCTCTTTTATTTCAGGAATCTCATCAAAAATTGCAAAAACTCTTTCTGCTCCAGCCAGTGCAGACTGCATGGAATTGTATAACTGGGCTATCTGATTTAAAGGTCGTGAGAACTGCCTTGTATATTGGAGAAAGACGGCAATTAATCCTATGCTCAGGAGTCCTTTGTATGCCAGATATCCCCCTGCGAAAGCAACAATGACATAATTGAGATTTCTGATCAGATTCATCAAAGGCCCCATTACTCCACCAAAGATATTTGCCTTATTGGAAGCGCTTCTCAGTTTGATATTTGTCCTGGAAAATGCATTCAGATTTGATTCTTCAGTACCGAATAGTTTCACGGTTCTCAGTGCAGACACAGATTCTTCTATATGTCCGTTGAGACTTCCCAGGTATTTTTGCTGATCTTTGTAACCCCGCCTTGTATATCTGGCGATATTTTTTGTTATTGCGATTATCATAGGTATTGTGATAAGGGCAATCAGGGCGAGTTTTAAATTGAGAATCATCATCATTGCAGCTACTCCTGTAACAGAGAGCACACTGGATATAAGCTGAGTCATGCTTGTGGAAAGAGTCTGACTGATCAGATCTATGTCGTTTGATACACGGCTAATCAATTCTCCATGGGGATGCCGGTCAAAATAACTGAGAGATAATGTTTGAAGTTTGCTGAAGAGACTGTTTCTGAGATTCCTGACAACCCTCTGAGAGACTCCTATCATGATGAAATTCTGGAATAGAGTTATTATCCCCGACAATATGTAAATTACAGCTATAAGAATTAATATATAAATGAGTTTTTCTTTTTTTCCGGCAATGATACCCTCATCAATGGCAATCCCCTGAAAGAAAGGTGCTGCGATCTGAAGCACGGTAGAGAATGCAATTAATATTGCTGCACTGAGAAACTGGAATTTAACCTGTACGATATAGGACCATAAACGGATTAAGACACCTTTCATATTTTTTACACGAACTTTCGGCTGACCCATTCGGAAACCGGAACCTTTTTTTCCAGTCGGACCTCTTCCCGGAAAGAAGGTTGGTTCAAATGATGTTTTTGTTTTTCCCATCAGTTCAGATCCTCAATGCCTGTTTGAGATTGGAATATTTCTCTATAAATTCTGCTGTTTTCCAACAGATCATTGTGTTTCCCCTCTCCGGCAATGGAGCCATTTTCAAGTAAAATAATCCTATCGGCATGAATAGCAGAAGATATCCTTTGAGCAATTAGAATAACTGTGCTATTTGTGTTTTTATTTAATTTTGATTGTATCGAGGCTTCTGTTCCGGCATCAACGGCACTTGTAGAGTCATCGAGGATTATTATTGAAGGATCTCCATATAGGGCTCGAGCTATTGATATCCGCTGTTTTTGACCTCCTGAAAGATTTACTCCTCTCTGTTTAATATCTGTCTTATAACCATCGGGTAGAGTTTTAATAAAATCATCGATTGAAGCGATAGAGGCATATTTTCTATAATCGCCTTCAGCCTCCAAGCTCCGGTTGCTATATGCAATGTTGTCTTTTATTGATCCGGTGAAAAGTATTATCTGCTGAGGAGACATGCCGATAGATTTTCTCAAATTCTTCAAAGAGTAGTTTTTGATGTTCTCTCCATCAATTAGGATTTCTCCAGCTGAGTGTTTATAGAGTCGGGGGAGAAGAGAAGCGATAGTTGATTTTCCTGAACCCGTAGCTCCTAGAAAAGCAATTTTTTCACCTTTGTTTATTTTAAAAGAGATATTGTTGAGTACTTTATTTCCCCATTGTCCATCGTAGGAAAATGATACATTTTTAAATTCGATCTCTCCAAGAATTATTTGTTCTTCTATTTCAGGAGCCTTGTCAATAATATCTACTGTCTGCTCAAAGACCTCTTCAAGGCGTACGATAGAAGCCTGTGCCCTGGAGAGATTCATCAAAATATGGCTTACCATAATCATAGACATTAGAAGCTGTGCCATATAATTTATAAATGCTATAACCTTGCCAATTTCAATTTCCTGCACCCAGACTCGATCCGCTCCAAGCCACAATACAGCGACTACTCCAAGGTTGAGAATGATCATCATAAAAGGGTAAGCGATGGATACAATCTTTGACGCTTTCATATTGATTGCCATGAAATCATCATTGGCTGTTTCAAATTTTTTTTTCTCTCGATTATGGCTGACAAAAGCTTTTACCAGCCTTACTCCTGCGAGATTTTCCTGAAGGCGAATATTCATAATGTCCATTTTCTCCTGAACACGGGAAAATAAAGGATAAGATCTTCCAACTACTGAAATGATAATAATGATTATTAAGGGGATCAGGATGATAAAAACAGTTGATAGAGAAGGGCTGATAATCAATGCCAGAGTCAGACTTCCAACAACCTGTAGAGGAGCTCTGACCATTATGCGAAGCCCCATGCGGACAGAAGTTTCCACCTGTACGACATCATTGGTCAGGCGTGTGATAATCGAACCGGTTTCCATATTGTCAATATTTTTATGGGAGAATGTCAGGACTTTTTTGTACAGTGATAATCTGAGGTCTCTGGACAGTCCCGTTGAAGCTAATGTCGAAAATATTGTACATCCGATACCTCCCATCAGTCCTATTATAGTGATGCCTAACATGACCAGTCCTGTTTCATAAACCACATTCAACTGAGATGGAATAATTCCCTGATCTACAATTCTCGCCATTAATGTAGGCTGCATCAGATCCATAAATACTTCGAGAAGCATTAGAAGGGGGGCAAGGATTGCCGCTGTACTGTATGGTTTAATGTATTTCAGAATAAGCTTCATTTCTCAGTTTCTCTGCTTCAGTTTTTTAAGTCAAGTGATTAAATTTATTAAGTCTGAAGAGAAGATTAAATCGAAATGTAAATAATACCGATGGTTTAAATAATAAGAAAAAACCCGATGAGATAAGGAAAATATATGTTTCAGGAAACTTTAGACAGAATTATTGATTTTTTTAGGAAGATTTTCATTGAATCTTCAGAACCTGCAACTCTATGGATCTCCTTAGTGTCTCTGGTAATCATCATCATTGCTATAACCACAGGGCTGATAGTTTTTAAGAAACAGTTGAGAACTTCAAATATCAAAAGAATGATCTCTTATCTCTCTCCTCTCGATTTAATGTATTACAGTCTGGAAAAACATTTTAAAACCTGGAAAACCAGTAATGCCGGTGAAAAGGATCCTATAGCCGGCAGCTTCTGGAAAAAAATTGATTTAACTGAAACGGTTACAAGATTACAGGAACTGAAAACTCTATCAAATACTTATCTGAATAAAAAGACAAATATAGAAATTAATTCCCTCCTGGAATATCTTGGAGATATTATTTTGATCTCCTATAGAGGGCAGGACCTCTCGGACAAAGGTTATATGAATTTGGATATAATCAATTCTGATGAGTTCTCTCTTATTATTGATAATCTGATCAATAAATTATCCCGGGGAATCGGTGTGAAGATTAATAAAAGCCCTGCAAAAGATATTACGGGAAATTATATTAAAGAACATTTCCTGCACTAGGAAAATTTCTTATATCGGGAATCCCATAAAATGAAATTCAATAAAAATATAGATATGGATTTTGATCTCTTGCTCGACAAACTTTCAAAGCTTGGAGTTTTTATTCAGGATATTGAGAACGGTGAAGCTTACCCCAATTATATTTGGAGCGAACTGGGATATTCCCCCGAAGAGATGCTCAATATGGGGTTTCTTGATTTTGTTCATCCCGAGGATCGTCAGAATGTTCAGAAATCAATTAATGACTTTATACTTGAAAAGGATAAATTAGTCAGATCTCTTTTCAGAATTAAATCAAAAGAGGGAAACTGGCATTGGATTTTGTCTTCAGCTCTCGGAGCTGAATGTGACAAAGATGGCAAAATCACAAAATACATTGGATATGACCACGATGTTACTGAAGAGATAGAAGAAAAGAAAAAAGCGGAAAAAGCATTAAAAGAGGCGGAAACCCTTCGATCTGCCGGAGAAATTATTACATCACAACTGGACCTGCCTCATACAATAAACGCTATTTTGGAACAAGCTAAAAGGGTAATTTCATTTACTAGCGCTTCCGTTCAGATTCTGGTCGAAGATGAACTGGAAATTATTGGAGAAAGCGGATTTGATCCGGCAAAACATATTACAGGAATCCGATTTTCCATCAACCAGAAAATTCCCAATTCTAAAATAATTGAGAAGAGAACATCTTTTATTGTTAATACTAATATCTGTGAAAAGTATCCGGACTTCAAAGATTTATCCGATAGGGGAATTCAATCATGGATGGGGATTCCCCTGATATATAAGAGAAAACTGACAGGTATGCTTGTTTTTGATCATTTCAAAGATGGAAAATTCACTTCAGAAGATATTCGTCCTGCTGAAGCATTTGCTCATCAAGTCGCCATCGCCCTTGAAAACTCCAGGTTATATGAAGCGACTAAGGAATTGGCGATTAAGGATCCGTTGACCGGAAGTTATACCCGGCGTCATTTATATGATATTTTAATTAGAGAATGTGATATGGCGAAGCGTTACAATAATCCTCTTTCGGTCATTTTGTTTGATCTGGATAATTTCAAAAATATTAACGATACTTATGGGCATCTGATAGGAGATGCCGTTTTGAAAGAAGTCGTAACACTTAGTTTGGGGACTCTTCGAAAATCCGATGTATTATGCCGTTTTGGTGGTGAAGAATTTGTAGTTATTCTGCCATTGTGCTCTATTGATGAAGCTTACTCGGCATCCGAAAGGATTCGAAATTCAATTAACAATGATATTGAAATAACAGAACTCAAGGAAGGGATAACTGTAAGTCTCGGATGTACAAGTTATGATTTGAAAGATGAGCGCAATATCGACAAAATCATCGGTCGTGCCGATAAAGCTCTCTATCAATCTAAAAAAAATGGTAAGAATCAGACAACCTGTTTATGATCAGGCACTTCTTCCATTCCGCTTCTGAGGACTTCTTTTCTGATATCTGAAGGGATCATCGATTTTCTTTTTTGATTTGAATTTCCCCGGTTTTTGGTGAGACCTGGGATTTTTGTTCTGAACATTTGTATCGATTACAGGTCTGAAACCTTCAACCTTTTCAATAACTATCGATTTTTTCAGCAGTTTTTCAATCTGCTGAAGCTGCTTTTTTTCTTCAGGAGATACAAGAGAAATTGCAATGCCCGACTTTCCTGCCCGACCGGTTCGTCCAATTCTGTGTACATAGTCTTCTGGTGTCTGGGGAAGATCAAAGTTGACGACATGTGTCAGATTTTCCAGATCTATGCCTCTGGCAGCAACATCTGTGGCAACAAGTGCCTGAAGATTTCCTTTTTTGAACTCTCCCAATGCTCGGGTTCTGGCTCCCTGGCTTTTATCTCCATGTATTGAAGATGAGGGAATTCCTTTTTTTTCCAGCTGATGTGAAAGGCGGTTGGCGCCGTGTTTGGTTCTTACAAAAATCAGAACCTGATACCAGGCCTCTTCTTTAACCAGATGAGCCAGCAAATGTCGTTTTTGATTTCTCTCGATAAGGTGTATTTTCTGCTCAACTTTTTCGGCTGCAGTATTTCTTCGAGCTACTTCTACAGAAACGGGATTTTTAAGAATCCCCGCTGCAAGAGACTTTATGTCTTTTCCATATGTTGCGGAAAAGAGAAGATTCTGTCTGACAGTCGGTAGAAAGCTGATTATTTTTTTTATATCCCGAATAAAACCCATATCGAGCATTCTGTCCGCTTCATCCAGGACAAGGATCTCAATTTGAGATAGACAAATGTTATTCTGATTCAGGTGATCAAGTAATCGTCCCGGTGTAGCGACAATGATGTCTGTACCGTTCTTGAGTGTAGATTTTTGCGGTTTGATATTTACTCCGCCATAGATGATTGCTGTTTTGAGTTTTAAGAAGTTTCCATATGTTGTGAAACTTTTTCCTACCTGGTCGGCCAGTTCTCTGGTCGGTGTCAGAACAAGTGCTCGTGGATGTTTTGATATTGCTGGTGTATTACTGAGGTTATTCAGAATGGGAAGTGCAAAAGCTGCTGTTTTTCCTGTCCCTGTCTGAGCTCCGCCCATTACATCTTTTCCGTCCAAAATAGCAGGGATTGACTGCGCCTGAATAGGCGTAGCTGTCTTGTATCCTTTAAAGTCAACTGCTTTAAGGATCTCGGGTTTTAAACCCAAATGATCAAATGTCATTAATTTCTCCAAACCAGCCTGCAAAATAATTTGCTCCAGTTCAGGCGAATTTATATTTTTTATTTATATAGTGGTAATAAACCGGATTTTACTATAAGAGAAATGAAACTTATCATTAGTCGTTACAAATGTATAGAGTGTCAGAAGTAAAATTTAAAATTAAAGTATTATCTTCATTTTCACCGCTTCATGAATTTTGAGAAATTTCCCTTCTTATTGTTATTCGAACTGCTTTCGGATCTGCTTGATTTAAAACCGGTTTTTCCCGAGCGTGGGCTACTTTTAGATTTTCCTCGGCGGGAGCTTCCGCTTCGCCTGTCATCTGATCTATCAGACTTGAATCCCGGTTTTCCCGGGCGGGAGTTTACGCTTCGCCTGTCATCTGATCTATCAGACTTGAATCCCGGTTTTCCCGGGCGGGAGCTTCCGCTTCGCCTGTCATCTGATCTATCAGACTTGAATCCCGGTTTTCCCGGGCGGGAACTTCTGCTTCGCTTGTCATCTGATCTATCAGACTTGAATCCCGGTTTTCCCGATCTGGGTTTGTATTTTTTCTCTGTAGTGGTCTGTCCGCCATGCTGGTCACCGGATCGTGTGCTTTTGAAACGAGGTTTCCCCGGTTTTCCTGATTCGTATTTTCTTCCCTGTGGTTTGGGGGTTCTGCTGGTTTTCTGCTTAGTCCCTCTAGTCGGTTTATTATTTTCCATTGACTCTCCGGTCTTATTTTTTTTGAGGACTTTGTCTATATCGTGTTTAGGCTCAAATCCCTCGACAAGTGACTGAGGAATTGAATATTTTAAAATCTTTTCTATTTTCTGAAGCTGTACTTTTTCTGAAAAGGAAACCAGAGAGATAGCCTTTCCCGACTTTCCGGCACGGCCTGTTCTTCCTATTCTATGAATATAGTCTTCAGGGATCTGAGGTAATTCAAAGTTAACCACATGACTGAGGTCATTGAGGTCTATACCTCTTGCGGCAACATCTGTAGCGACAAGTGCCTGAAGATCTCCCGATTTGAATTCTCTTAACGCCCGGGATCTGGCTCCCTGACTTTTATCTCCGTGAATGGCAGATGAGGGAAAACCCGCTTTCAGCAACTGTGATGCCAGGCGTTCTGCTCCGTGTTTTGTTTTTACAAATATCAGAACCTGATACCAGGATCCTTCAGTTATGAGATGAGCCAGAAGGTCAAACCGGTATTTCTTATCTACAAAATGCACGATCTGTTCTACTTCAGCAGCTGCGGCATTTCTCTTTGTCACTTCGACATAAACGGGATTTCTGAGAATTACTTTTGCAAGATTTTCTATGTCGCTACCATATGTTGCAGAGAATAAGAGGTTTTGTCTTTTGTAGGAAAGTGATTCTATTATAGATTTTATATCATTGATAAAACCCATATCGAGCATTCGATCTGCTTCATCGAGAACAAGTATTTTTATATTAGATAAATCAATATTTTTTTGCTTTAGATGGTCCATTAAACGGCCCGGAGTTGCTATAACTATGTCTGTTCCACTTTTTAAATTTTCGATTTGGGGATTCATTTTAACCCCGCCGTAGATCTTTGTGATTCTTAGATTCAGGAATTTTCCATATGTGATAAAACTCTCGCCAACCTGTTCTGTAAGTTCTCTTGTAGGAGCCAGGATAAGTGCTCGGGGAGCGACCGATTCAGTTTCTGTTCTACTTAAACGATTGAGGATTGGAAGTGCAAATGCTGCGGTTTTTCCAGTACCGGTCTGTGCACCACCCATTAGATCTTTTCCTTCCAGAATTGCAGGGATTGCCTGAGCCTGTATTGGCGTGGCTTTCTTATATCCTTTAGATTCAACACCTTTAAGAAGTTCTTCTTTTAATCCTAATTGTTCAAATGTCATCTTTTTCTCCTGAAGCAAGCTGAAAAATTACTTCGAAGTGAGAACTTATCATCTGATGCGATTAATGTATAGTAGAGCTCTCACAATTCTGAAGACGTTTATGTCTACAGTCTAACTGATACTGAATCATCCGGTCAAAAATATCGAGCAAACTATCTGCATTTACTGTACTGTCACAAACTCCGTTCTTCTGAAGTTCTTTGATCAGATAATAGGAAGACTCTATTGTCGATAAGCAAAAATCCGCAGGTTGTTTTTTTATCAGAAAACGGGATCGGTATTCTCTGCTGAAGGATATCTTTGGCAGTTTCTGTAGACTGAGGCTGCGATACATCATTTTTCTGGCCATAACCCATGTCGCATCGATGAGAAATACCAATAGTGTTCGGTTTTTTATTGAAATGTTGAAATTATACGATTCGGCAGAATAGGCATCTTTTCCCGGATAGAGCACCATGGGAAAATATGATTGGTTGTTTATCAATTCCTGAGTTCTGAGGTTTTTGTCAAAAGTGTCGTCAATAATGATTTCCGAGTTCTCCAGTGAAAGACTGGCCAGACGTCCGGTTCCAGTTTTCTGCTTATATGCTTCATGGGGATGCATGAGGAAAACAAACTTAACACCGGGATTTACCGGAGATATGTGTTGGCAATAACAACTTTGTACTGATCGAAAACACTTCAAACACTTTTCTGACATGAGCCTATATTATGATGGTCCTCGAATGTTAAGCAAGGCTTTTGTTGAAATGATTCTTTCTCTCAACTATCATTACTGTTAGGAGGGAATCCATGACTCTTCGCGATATTATCGGTATAATCGTTCTCTGCCTTGCATATCTAATAACCTGGATTCTGTTCTTTCACGCCCTGAAAATCGTTAAAATAATTGACAGAGAAAATCTCAGACATCTTAATCAGATTCGAAAACATTTTAATAGGTACAGGAAATGAGTGCACCAATAAAATCGGAGTTATCGCGGGAGATGTCTCTTTTTCAAGTTACGATGATGGGTGTCGGTATGATGATCGGTGCCGGAGTTTTTGTAGCTACGGGAATCGGAATCGGCATTGCCGGTCCCGGTGGAATTCTACTCGCTTTTGCATTAAACGGTTTTATTGCATTTCTCTCAGTTATGACCTATGCCGAACTGGGATCTGCACTTCCCAAAGCCGGTGGCGGGTACAGTTATGTTCAGGAGAGCACTGGAGGATTACCGGGTTTTATCACTGGATGGATCTCCTGGTTTGGCCATGCAGTTGCGGGAAGTCTCTATGCCATCACTTTTGCAAAATACACTCTTCATTTTCTATCGGGGTTCCATTATTTTAATGAAAGGGGTATTGATCTGCAGTCTTATGAGAGAATTGTCGCTGTGGCTATGGCAGTTCTCTTTATTATTATCAATTATCGTGGTGCAAAGGAGACGGGAAAAACAGGAGCTGTAATCGCAATAGGCCAGACTGTCGTTCTCTTGTTGATCGGGATTGGAGGCCTTGTTGCAGGGCTTCTTTCTCCGGAGAGGATGACAAATTTCACCCCTTTTATGACAGCCGGCTGGGGGAAGGTTTTTGTCGTTATGGGGTTCAGCCTTATAGGTTTTGAAGGATACGAGGTCATTTCTCACACAGCAGAAGAAGTTGTTGATGCCAAAAAGAATGTACCCAAAGGGATCTTTTATGCTGTCATTATAGTTGTTACGACTTATCTTTTTGTCGCTTTTGCCGCAATCGTAGGTGGTGGACAAAGAGGTGTATCAATAACAGAGTGGTTCTTTCAAAGAGGAGCAACAGGTTTTGCAGAAGCAATTGGACAGCTTTTTCCATTTGGAGGAGTGCTCGCTGTATTTGCTGCCATTTTTGCCAGTACATCTGCATTAAATGCAACGATATATTCTTCTACCAGGATTTCCTTCGCATTGGGACGGGATGGTCATCTTCCGAAAATGTTTGAACATATTTCCAGGAAAACCAGAATTCCCGATGTGGCTTTGGTTTTTTCTGGAATAATTATCATTTTGGTAGCAGCTGTTTTTGATGTGGAAACTGTTATGGCAGGTGCCAGTATCTTTTTTATTTTCCTCTTCAATATAGTCACTTTTTCCGGAATGAAGATTCGTATAGAACGGGGACATGAATTGGAGTATGGTTATCTGATTCCCTTTTTTCCAGTGGTTCCCATATTATCAATACTAGGTAGAACTCTTATCGGGATTTTCCTGCTGGATATGGCTGTCTGGGCATATATCATTGCAGGAATTTGGCTTTTGCTTGGAGTTCTTTTCTTTTATATAAATCCACGAAAAAAGCGGGACTCGTCGAAGTTGATGGAAAGTATAACAACAGTTGTTTCTGAAGAAGCAGAAAATCAGAAACAGGTACTGGTTGCCTTATCCAATTCGGAAACAGTTCCCGTATTATTAAAATACGGTCAAATTTTTGCTGAATCGCAAGATTCCGGGCTGACAATGGCAACTATTGTTAAAGTTCCCTATCAGACTCCTATTGAAATCGCCGCTGAGTTCACAGGAGAAGCTGAGGAGATCTTGAGAAATGGTCGTGAATTACTGAGTACAGCTGTTCCCGTCACTCAATATCTACGATACGCGCATAATACAGCTGAAGGTCTTATCCAAACTATCAAGTCGAGAAATGCAAAGCTTCTGATCATGGGTTGGCGTGGAGCTTCTCCCCATAATTATTTCCGAATGGGCAATACTCTCGATCCAGTCATCGAAAAAGGATCCTGTGATCTGGTTGTTATAAAAGCGGGCAATGGGGATCTTACCCGGCCTATTAAGAAAATACTCTGTCCGACAAAGGGAAAAGGTCCTCATGGGAAACTGGCCTGGGATCTGGTCAAACAACTGACCTCGGTATTTGATGCAGAAGTCACCATTATGCATGTCACTCCCAATGATAAAAAAGGAACTATTCCTGAGCAGTTGCGTGAAAATGTATCTCTGGAATATGAGGGAATGAAGTACAATGTTAAAATTATGCAGAGCAGTGATCCTGTAACCAGAATCCAGGAAGAGTCGAAAGGATATGACCTTGTTGTAATCGGCTCATCTGAGACATCTGTATTCCAAAGAATCCTATTTGGTTCAAGACCACGTAGAATTGCTGAGAGTTGTGAATGTTCAATCATGATGGTTCGAAAGAATACGGGACTTCGTTCATGGTTCAAAAGGTGGTTTGTTTAAAAGATGAAAAAGGTTCTTATTCTCGTGATGTGCACTTTCTCTCTGTTCATTGGATGCGGCAGTAAGCCGAAACAAACAGATATGGCTATAGAGAAATCTGCTTTTGAAATTTCTGCTGGAGGTCACATTCGCACAGGCCGGATATATGTGCCCACCGGTTATAATCCCGATAAAAAATATTCTCTGGTTTTCGGACTTCACGGGATGGGAGGAAGCGGTGTCGGATTTCAGGGCGCCGGTTTTGATTCTGTTGCTGACCGTTTTGATTTCATCATGATATATCCCGATGGGCTTCAGGGAAGTTGGGATATTGTTCCCGGAAGAAATAGTTATAAACAGGATCTTGTCTTTTTTAATAGGATGATAGATTACTTTCAGGATATGTACTCTATTGATGAAAATCGAATATATGTAACCGGACATTCAAATGGCGGTTTTATGGCGTACCGACTCGCTTATGAATTATCCGGTAGAATAACAGCGGCTGCCCCTATTGCCGGACTTGCATATAATCATGATCTTGGATATCCCGGAGACAAGGTTTCAATTCTCCATGTTCATGCAGTAGATGATGACATTGTTCCTTTTGCAGGATATGGAGATCCTTCTGTTTTTTCTGCTCCTCAATCGGTATTTCAATGGTTTCAGTATAATGGTATGAGTGGGCAACCCAATCGTCTGTTATTGAAAACGGGAGCTACTATTGATGTCTTCAATGATGTGGAAAATGAAATTACAGTTGCCCTCTGTTATTATCCTGTAGGTGGACATGGTATTCCTGTTGGCAGCGTAGAAACCATCAGTGACTTTTTCTATAACCATCCGCCGAGAGAGAACAGGATCTCTTTTAATGATGATTTACCCGCCATAATCAATAGTGATGAAATTATAAAAATCAGAACTTCAATAGAACAACCGGAGAAAATAGAAAAACTGTTTTTATATTCAGGAAAAGATCTTATTGAAGAACTTGGCAGTGAACCTTTTGAGTTCAGTTTTAAACCGGAGATGATGAATATGTATGATCTGCATATGAAAGCTCTGCTGAAAAACGGAAATACTTTGGCATCGTCAGATAATCTAAGGTTTCTTGTTATAGAAGAAAATCTGGGGTCAGGTGCGGCCACAGAATCATCGGAAGATGAAAACACCCAGAATATAAGTGATTATGCGGTTGACGGAAAATTATCTACTCGCTGGTCAAGTTCCTATCATGATGAAAACTACCTGATTCTTGATCTGAAGGAAACAAAAACAGTTTCCGGAGTTGCTTTGTATTGGGAAACAGCCTATGGGTCATCGTACTCAATCGATGTATCAACTGACGGGATAGAGTGGAATACCGTATACAAGCAGAATGATGGCCGTGGAGGATTGGAATTTCTCACCTTCCAACCGGAATTTGTTAGATTCATCCGGATGAAAGGAGAAAAAAGAGCTACCGAATGGGGGTATTCTCTCTGGGAATTCCTGGTGTACTGACAGTTCAGCTTTTTATTTGAAGCAAAGCCATAAGAGGTTTCCAGCATAGATTCATCAGTTTCTCTGTACCTAAGAACTTAAACATAAATTTTTCTGCCAGAACTATATCCTTGTATGATTTCTTAATGTATTTGTATACGGACCATTTCCTATATTGCACAATTAGATCTGCTGAAATTCTGCTATTCCAGAAACTACTGTTATAAGTCTCAGAGTCAAAAATTCGGCGAACCCAGAAGTCAGCCTGAGCCATACCGAAATAGAGTCCCGACGAACCATTTGCCTCACTGAATCCGATTGTATCACCTAGAAACACCAAACCGCCACTTTTGTGTGGGATCACATTCTCAAACAAACTCCGATTGGAAATGACAGTGAGTTTCTTATAACTAGTCTCAGCACCTTTGAAAAAATCTGAGAATCCGGGATAGGACATTGTCAGATAATCCCAGACTTCGAACATTTTCTTTTCATCGGGAATCGTAATCCCTTTCAGATTTTTCAAAGAGCCCAGGCGAAGCATAAGACCGGCTTCCATATCTCCTTTCTCCAGAGGAAAGACATAAGCCACAGCAGGTGGAAAATCGGGAGCAATTTCCAGCAATCCCGAAGGTATCATATAGAATTGGAGATTGGGATGAGTTGCTAAATTGACATTCGGTGCATTTCTGCTGAAATATTTTATTGTAGGGCAATCAATATCTTTTCTGTGTATTTGGAATCGGGCTCCAAAAGGGTCTTTGTGTCCCATACAGCTGAGAACTGTTGACCCATACAACTCGTGAAAGGTATTGTTTTTATCCCTATATTTTATTCCTATGCATTGTTGGTTCTCCTCGATGAACTCTGTGATCTCTGATTGCAGTAAAAAAACGGCGCCAGCTTCTTCAGCTAGTTTCTTCATGTGATCGATAAGGGTTTCCCAGTGAAAAAAGTAATAAGGTCGGTGAACATCAATCAATGTATTCTTCCTGGACATAGGGCTGTGAAATCTTCTGAAAGAAGGGTCGTTCGAGCTATTTTCCTTCAGCCAGTTTTTACCGAGTAACTCATCCATAAATGGATAGTTTGCAATGCTCTCTCCTCGTGGTTCCGGCCCTGGTTTATCAGCTTTTTCCAATACAATGCATTTTGCACCAAGACGTCCGGCACTTATTGCTGCGGCAAGTCCCACAGGACCGGCTCCGGCAATGATGAAGTCATAAGAATTTTTTTCCATTTCAGCAGTTTAACATGGATATTTGTCATTGTTTAGAGTTCTTTTTTTGTATAAAAAAAATTACAAAGGGACGAATCTATAGGTAAAATATCTTATAATAATGCGCTGCCGTCAGCCATATCGGCTATTAACCATCTCAGTAGTTGATTGATAGCAGGCAGCTCTTCAGTTTCCAGGGACTCCTGGATCTGATTATAATTTTTTAATATGGCCTGATAAGTAAATTCACTGTAGTTGTGATGAAATGAAGAGATGTTATAGAAAAGGAATTTTATTATTCCATAGGTACAATTATGCATTTTATTTTTTTGAATCCCGTAGAGTTCATGTTCCACTCTGTCTAGGAGTCCCTGATTTTCTGTGCAGCTAAGTGTTAGGAAAGATGAAAATATTTTACAGCGGATCAAGTAAAGCCGGTTACTATTTTTCATCTTTTTCTCCAGAGGAAAATTACTGGAAATCAATTCGGTAAATACTTTTATGCACTCTCTTCTGTTGTATTGCAGAATATTTGTATCTCTTTGCTTTTTTTCTTTCTCAGGTATTAGAGTCAGGGCTTCTTCAAAGTCCTTTTTCAGTTTTATAAAATATTTTTCAGCATCGGGTAATTTTGCTGTATCGGGATGATATTTAATTGATAATTTCCAGAATAACCTTCTTAGAGCCATTTCATTTGAGATTTTGCCATTGTTAATAGACTCTGAAAAAATATTCATTATTCTATAGTATAATTAGTTTTGTCATAAAGGAAGGAGAGTTCTTTGAATATCATCAGGTCATTAAATACAAAATGGAAATTAATACAAAAAGAGCGAAATATCAATATAAATGTAAATGTACCTTCAACTGTTTTTGAAAGCCTCATTGAAAATGATGTTATAGAAAATCCTTTTTACGGTATAAATGAAAAAAAGATGAAATGGGTATATTCATCTTCCTGGGAATATCGAAAAATATTTTCACTGACAGCGGAAGACCTTGAAGCTCATGAATTAATCCTCCGTTTTAATGGACTCGATACTATTGGCAAAATACTTTTAAATGATATTGAGATCGGGAAGGTTGATAATATGCACCTTGCCTGGGAATACCCATTGATATCTGAATTCAGAGAATTATTGAAAGATGGCGAAAATACCGTATCCATTCTTTTCGAAAGCCCGGTTCTGACTGCGGCAATGCTGATAAAAAAATACAGAAGAAATTTAACGGATATGCCCTTCTTTATGAAAAGAGCTTCCCTCGACGGAAGCAGTTATTTAAGAAAAGCATTGTACTCTTTCGGATGGGACTGGGGACCGCAGTTACCAGATACGGGAATCTGGCGCGATGTTGAATTGGAGATTATACACTTTGGAAAAATTGACAATCTTCTAGTATCGCAGAAGCATACAGCAGGCCAATGCGAAGTGACCGCAAACATTTCAATGAAAGAATACATTCAAAGTGATTTGGTTACAGGAAATTATTCATATCGGGTCTGTCTGAAGGGCCCCGGTTTTTCAGAAGAAAAGACTGCTGATATTTCAGATGACTCAATTTCTTTTCTTATTATCGATCCACATCTCTGGTGGACCTATGACTTGGGAAACCCCGAACTCTATTCTCTGAATGTGCAATTGTTATGCAACCTGAGCATTGTTGATGAAAAGATTCTTACTATCGGGTTGAGAGATCTTCAGTTGATCCGAGATCGGGATAAATGGGGAGAAACCTTCTATTTCAAACTCAATGGAGTACCTGTATTTGCCCGTGGTGCAAACTGGATCCCCGTTGATTCATTTATTGCAAGAGGCCGGAAGCTGGGTTTGTACGAAAAGCGAATAGATGATGTCCTCTCGGCTAATATGAATATGATACGTGTCTGGGGTGGTGGAATTTATGAAGATGATCACTTTTATGACCTCTGTGATCAGAACGGTATCCTGGTCTGGCAGGATTTTATGTTTGCCTGTTTAACGATTCCTCGGCACAAGTCTTTTTTTGAGTCTGTAAAGAGAGAAGCAGTATATAATCTGAAGAGATTGAGACATCATGCCTCCATTGCTCTCTGGGTTGGAAATAATGAGATAGAAACAGCCTGGGTTAATTGGGGTTACTCTTTTCGTTTTCCCTTCCACAGGAAAAGTTATTTAAAAATGTTTGAAGCAGTTCTGCCTGACCTGGTAAAAAAATACGATCCAGAAAGAGATTACCGGCCAAGTTCTCCTTCCTCAACAGGTGGATTTAAAGATCCTGAAAGCCCCGATTCCGGAGATTCTCATTTCTGGCAGGTTTGGCATGGAGGAGAACCGTTTTCCTCTTTTAGAACCCATTACTCTCGCTTTATGAGCGAATTCGGATTTGAATCATTTCCCCATATGAAATCAATAAAATCTTTTTCTGAAAAAGATGATTATTCTTTTCATTCCAAAGTTATGGAGAATCATCAGAAAAATGGAGCGGGCAATAAGAAAATTCTCAGTTACATGAATAAAAGGTTTAAAGAGGTAAATCGATTTGAACACCAGGTGATTCTCTCTCAACTCACTCAGGCGGAAGCGATGGAGTATGGTGTAGATCATTGGAGAAGGAATAGAAATAACTATCGTTGTATGGGAGCTTTGTACTGGCAATTGAATGATTGCTGGCCTGTTGCTTCATGGTCTTCTGTAGATTACTTCGGAAGATGGAAAGCTCTTCATTATTTTGCCCGTCGCTTTTTCTCACCTTTCTACTGTAATGTTGCTGAGTTCAAAGATTATTTTGAAATATGGGGAGTCAATGATCTGAATGCTTCCAGAACGGCTTTATTGAAATGGTCTTATGTAAAAGAATCAGGTGAAATAATTGATGCTGGAGAATTGAACATTCATATCAATGCGGTGAGTTCCCAATTATTACATCGAAAGGAAATAAGTGAAATACAATCCCTTAAAGGAATACTGTTCTACAGCTTTGTTCACGATGGGAAGACTACCTTTAATGGAATGAAGCTTCTTAAAGCTCCCCGTGATTATCAGCTTGAGAATCCCTTATTATCTGTCAAGTGCGACTCCGCTGAAGGTCATAATCTTGTGATCTCTGTCCTTGCTTCAAAACCAGCAGTCTACATTCAGATTGATTCGAAATATGACTTTAAAATCAGTGATAATTTCTTTTCCCTTAATTCAGGAGAAAGTCGAACTTTGAAGATTGATCTCACAGAGGATATTTCTGATAATGAGTTTTTTCAATCTCTGAAACTGTTCTCGCTTTATGATTTTTGCTGTTGAGCTTCTCTCATGGATTTTTGTTCTTCCAGCAGATGTCGCAGTAGTTCTTTGACTGTAAATTTTAAATTATGAGTGGTGGTCGTTGCAAATATGGGACGGGCAAGACCTGTTTCATTGAACCGGCTCAAGATTGAATCAAGCTCTTTGTGGGAGATTCCCGACCAGAGCATTACCGGAGGAAGCTTCTCTGCCTGAATAAGTTCTGCTTTAGAGGGATTTGTAAGAACATGTTCTATCGTATTATTCAGAAAATCTTCTCTGCAACCGAGCACTTCAATATCTGAATATCCCCAATCTTTAAGAAAATTCCTAATAGAATTGTGAGACGCCGCTGAATTTCCGCAGATCAGAACTGCTCTTGGTCCCGGCAATATGCCATTTTCTTCCATTTTTTTAAACGCCATTTTTACTCCTCTTTTGTTATTGTATCAGTAGTGCTGAACCGGTGCATCAATAAAAATCCGATTAAAGATATGAGACAGAACATTGCCGAAGCATACCATAACCAGTCTGGATTGAGGTTATCCAGTATCAACCCTGCAATAAGGGGAGCAAGAGCTGAAGGAAGATTCCAGCTGATCATATTCAAAGCGAGATATCGTCCCCGTTTGTCTTCTGGAGCAAAAGAAACGACCATTGATTGACTAATGGGAATAAGAAGCATTTCTCCAATTGATATGAAAATAATGGCGCTCAAAAACAGTAGATACGTATAGCTGATACTGAAAAGAAGCAGTCCGGTCATAAGAAATAATAGTCCTGCAGATAATACGAGATAAGGCGCGTATTTCTTGATTTGCCTGGTAATGGGAAATTGGAATAGAACAACCAGCACAGCATTTATACTTATTAGGGAGCCATAATTTCCTGCTGTAAATCCATGGACATCTCTCATGTAAACAGAGAGGGGAGCATAACACTGTCTGTAGGCGATCCACATGAATGCACATAATGAGATGAAGAGCATAAACTGCCTATTGCGCAGAACATCCCCGTATCCTTTGAATGTTTTTAGAAGACTTTCCGTTTCTCTTTTCTCTTCAAGATAATTTTTTGTTTCGGGAATAAAGAGCAGAACGATTGATGCAGTGATAAGGCTGGAGATAATGTCTATGATAAAAATTGTGGTAAACGAGTAGCTTGCCAGGAAGCCGCCTATCATGGGACCGATGATCCAGGCCATATTATTCGTCACTCTCAGAGTTCCGAAACCTTCGGTTCTCTTTTCTTCGGGCAGCAGGTCTGCAACCATGGCATGACGGGCTGGTCCTCCCATATTCGAAAGCAGACCCACAAAAACAGCAATGAGATAAAAACTGTTCAGGCTTTCTGCCAGAGCCAGAGATAAACTCGAGACCGCACTGAATACGAGTCCGAAGAGCAGAATGCTTTTTCGTCCAATTTTATCAGTCAGAGCTCCACTTATTGTGCTTCCGATCATTCCCGATATCAGGAATAGACCTAATATTGAACCAGCTTCTGTCATCCCCACATCGAGTTTTCTTGTTATGTATAAAGCAAGGAAAGGACCTATCATGGTTCTCCCCAGGTTGTCTATAAAAGATGCTGAAAGCAGAATCCAGAACTTGCCGGGATATTCTTTTACGATGGAATTTATTTTTTTTATCATTTTCTATAACACTATATATGATAATATCACAATATGAAAACAACTGAGAATCTACCTTATGTTCTCATTCCAATTCTCTTACTGATCCGGATGAGGCGTGAGTTACCTTTTCATCGAAAATTCTAGGTGAATTGCATCAGAATTTGACAACTTGATTAGTACAAATAATCATGTAGTTATGAAAAACAAAATTTCCATTACCTTCTCACTATTTCTTTTATCGATTACAAGCCTTTTCTGTCAGAATAGAATCACTCTCGAAGAGTCTTTTTTACAAATATCTACTGATATAGAATCATCTCTCTCCCGGACTGATGGAGACAGAACTCTGGCTGTATATTATTTTACTACAAATGGAGAAAGAAGCGGGTTGGGAGATTTTGTAACCAATGAACTATCATCATTTTTGTCGTCGAAACTCAAAGATGTGAGTGTATTATCCAGGAATAAAATTGATGAGATATACGAAGAACATCAGTTTCAGTTATCCGGAGCCGTCGATTCCAATGCGATTGCTGATTTGGGCAGCAAATTAAGTGCCGAGTTTATCGGTACCGGTTATATCACTATAACAGCAGAACATATCCATCTCAATTTTCAGTTGATCAATGTGGAATCTGCAGAAATCATCTCGGGAAATTCAATTGATATCATTTTCGATGCCAATCTCAGAGGATTGTCAGGGATGAAAGAAGAAGTCATGATTTCGGAGATTCCCGAATATCAGCTGAATGATTCATTTACAGATTTTAACCGTCAGTTGTGGACGGGTATGAGAAAAGATGAAGACATCAATATTCTTGTTGAAGATGAACATCTGAGTATCAATGTGAATGATCGAAAAGGTGTAAACGGAGTCAATCTGATTTCGAATGATTTCAAAATCAGGACATTTGCCATGGAGATCAGTTTCAGGAATCCCGATGAAGAGGCTTTCTGGATTTCTCTGACTGTCGGAAATCAAAATCATGAGAATGGAGCATCTTTCCAAATGGAAGCCAACATCTATGACGAATACTATTTATTTCGCTATAAGAAAAAAAATACATCGACATGGGTGGAAGATGAAGATAATATTCACGATGAATTATTTGGAGATGAAAGCAGGATTTTTCACACTCTGAAACTGGTCTATGATAAAACAAATAAAGTCGCCTATGGATATGTCGATGATATTCTGGTGTCAAAAGTCGTGGACTTTTCTTTTAACAGCCGTGACCGGGGACAGGTCATATTATCTGTAAACGGCAGGTATAAAAATATTGATGTTGATTTTGATGATTTTAAGAGTTCAATAGAGATTCCCCATGACTGAAGATTCCCGGATTATTAAGAGATTTCTCGATCTAGTCAATATTAATACGCAGAGTACATATCCCTATGAACAACGTCCAAGCAATCCCGATGAAATGAAAGTGATTTCCTATATTCAGGAGACATTGGATTTTCTTGCTACAGATCAGTTTGAGATATATGAAAACGGTACGCTTGTTGTCTCTCTTCCTGCTTCTTCCGGATATGAATCTGATCCGATTATAGCCTTCGCTGCTCATGTCGACACTGCCCCGGGAGCAAGTGGAAAAGTAAATCCGATAATTCATCAATATATCGATGGTGATATTTATCTTCCCGAATCAGATGTTCTTATACCATCAACATCTCCAAGCCTGACTAAACTGAGAAAAGCAGGTGGAGGTAGGGTTATTACAGGAGATGGAACAAGTCTGCTCGGTGCTGACGATAAAGCGGGAGTCGCCGCACTGATGGAATTGATCTGCAGAATCAAAGAGGAAAAAATCCCCCACGGCAAGTTGCATTTTATGTTTACAACGGATGAAGAGATTGGCGAGTTCGGCAGTGATTTACCAGAATCGCTCATTGATCAACTGCATCTTCTCTGGACTGTTGATGGAACTACATTAGGGATCATCGCTACGGGTAGCCAGAAAATAGTCCGCAATGTCTTTACTATTACTTCTACTCCGGAATCCCTGGACGGTGAACGGCAGATCTCTATTGATTTCAAGGGAAATGCCGCACATGCCGGACTGAGTCCTGAACTCTTTTTTCCCGCCAACAGTGCCGCCTGTGATTTTTTATATTCTCTCATGGAATCTGAACATAGCTGTAAACCTGTCTTTTTTCAGGGAGGACCTGGTTATACTTCATTAATTATTGCAGATAACGGACAGTCTGATTTCAGAATGTGTCTTGATAGAGTATTAAAAGATCATTCAGGTGTGACAGCTTCTGTAGAGGAGATGTCTTTGGGTTTATACCAGACAAGTATTACAGCAATTAAAAGTATAGCCCATCTGGGGAAAATTGTCTTTGATCGCTGCCCGGTAACGACACACCGGGGACCAAACGGAAGAGGTTTGATCAATTGCCTCATTGTAAAACCGGTTGATAATCATCCCGGTTCTTATATGATTAGTGTTGCCGTGCGTGATGATTCTTCGAGGGGGTTGGAATTGATGGAAAGTGTCCTTTCCTCTATTGAAACTGAAGTCAGAGATCATCTCGATTCCGGTCTATCTATGAGAAAAGAGAGAGAATTAAAATGTGAAAATATAGCTTATGCAATTGACCGGAAAATAGAACTTCTCATTCCTATGAAAGAAGCAATTTCTGAAAATCAAATAGAATTCGTTGAAGAATTCGCCTGTGGCGGTACAGATGGCGGAATGCTGAATGTGAAGTATCCCGATCTTCCCTGTCCCGATATTGGAACCGGGGCGGAAATGCTTCATTGTGCACAGGAACATATCAGTATTGAAGATCTTGAGACTCTAGCTGATATACTGGTTTCTTATGTAAAATACATTAGCCGTAAATCATAGGGACAGGTCAGCAGCAGATGCATTTGAGAGAACCTGTTCAGGATTCTTGCACCCTGGAATTACCGATGTTACAATAGGATTTTTCAGACACCAGGCCAGTGCCCAGACCGCCATGGAAGTTCCTTCGGGAACCTCTTCTCTTTTTATTTTTTCAACTTCTTCAAGCTCACGATTTATTTTATCCTGATCACGGGTTGCACGAACATTTGTTCCTGTAAAAATATGTCCCGGTTGATATTTTCCGCTTAATAATCCGCTTGCAAGAGGTACTCTTGCAAGAACTCCCAGGTTAAGTTCTTTACATTTTGGCAATACTTTTTTTTCGGGAATCCTGTCTATTCGATTATAGACAACCTGAATTGACTCGGCACCGACTTCTGCAGCCAGATTCGTCTGATAAATATTGTTATTTCCGCTGATTGATAATCCTATATGTCTGATTTTGCCCTTTTCCTTCTGCCTTAACAGTTCTTCCCAGATTCCCTCAGTCATAAATTCATCATTTTTTGAGGAGTGCATCTGATAGAGGTCTATGTAATCAGTTTTCAGACTCTGTAGAGATAGATCTAGTTGTCTAACTACATCTTCAGGATCATAATGTCTGGTTCTCTCCATAAATCCGTGATAGTGATGACCGAATTTAGTCGCTACAATCCATTTGTCTCTCTCATCCTGTATAGAGTTACCAATAAGAGATTCTGACAAGTGGTCACCATAACATTCAGCTGTATCTATCAGGTTTATTCCGGCATTTTTCGCTGTACCGATTATTGCATCGACGTCGTTTCGGGTAAAATCCTTACCCCATTCTCCACCGAACTGCCATGTCCCCATGCCTATTACACTGACATCCAGATTTGTACTTCCGAGTTTTCGATATTTCATATGGACTCCTCTCAATATCTTATAAGCCATCAACCATTTCAGCAATAGTTCGTCTTTCCGGTAGACTTTTTACCTCTTCCGGCCAGCCGATTGGACTGATCATTGAAATGTGGTACCTGTGATCCAAATTGATGATATCTTTTACTTCTTCAGTATCCATTCCTCCAATCCAGCAGGTTCCCAGTCCAGTTTGAGCTGCGGCTAGTAACAGGTAGGTTGAAGCAATTGATCCATCCTGCTCCGGTCTTTTTGTTAATTCTCTGTCAACATAGACAACTACAGATAATGGTGCTCTTCCTATTGGAGCTGAAGATGATCCCCTGACTTCTGACAATAAAGAGATCTGCTTTTTATCTCTTATCAACATGTACATATATGCCTGGCTGTTGCAGGATGTCGGGACATATCGACATTGTTCAAAAACATCTTGCAAAGTTTCTGTCTCTATCACTTCACTGGAGTACTGCCTGATACTTCTTCTTCTTTTCAGAAGTTCTCTGCCTTCATGAAATGGTTTCACTCTATGGAGAAAAGTCTGGAATTCCACTATTCTCCCTTCGGGATCTTTTGTGAAAAAGTGATAGATCTTATAGTCTGGATTCTCTCTTGGTTTTTCGAGAGCTGTCTCTTTGAAGAGGGAATAGAAAGAATCCACTTCTTTGCGATTTTCAAAAAAGAATGTGATTATTCCATTTGTATCCGTTTCATCGCGATCACAAAAACCAAGTAAAAAATTGTCCTTTTGAAGTATTGTGCAGCCACCCTGTTCGAGCCATACAGACATTTTTATTTTATCTTTGTAATAATCTATAACTTCCCTGTACTTTTTTGTTTTGTAAAAAATCAAACCTGACATTCGTGATACACCTTAAATCTTAACTTTTTGAATATTATAGCATTAATAAGCTCTATATATTGGTAAACTATGGAGCACAGTCTATAATGTAGTCATATTTATACAGGAGAGATATGTGAATATTAAAGAAAAATGTGTTGTATCGATGCACTATAAACTGACAGATGAGACAGGGCAGCTGATTGATGCATCAGAAGATCAGCCATTGTTGTATATACATGGGACGAATTCCCTTATTCCCGGTCTGGAAAAACAGCTCGATGGAAAAGTAAAAGGTGATCAGATTATCGCCAAAGTGGCTCCCGAAGAGGGATATGGACCGGTAATGCCTCAGCTTATTCAAAACCTTCCCCTCAGTACTTTTCAAGGTGTTGAAAAAATCGAAGTGGGTATGGAGTTTGAAGCTTCAAATGATAATAATGAAAAAATGATTGTAAGAGTTGATGCTGTCGATGGAGAAGAGATCACTATAAATGGTAATCATCCCCTTGCCGGAAAGACTTTGAATTTTGATGTGAATATCGTTGATGTGAGAGAGGCTTCTGAAGAGGAGCTTAGTCATGGCCATGTGCACGGAGCCGGCGGCCACCAGCATTAAATCTGTGATCTTTACTCAGGACTCTTCGTTAGGAGCCTCAGGGCGGTGCTCAAGTACGTGCGTACTCTCCGCTCCTGCTTTCGACTCCTGCCTCAATTCCTGAGTAAATCTTCACAGATTTGTCTATGGCAAATTCATTTGAACTTGCTCCTGGGGAACTTCGCCTGCGGCTGGTTCCTGGTCAGAGAGGAGATCACTTTATAATGCGACTAATTTATTCAATGTTACCTTTTCTACAGCATCAACTTGAAGCAGGTGTTAGACCTTTTTTTAGAATTATAAGAATGAAGAAACTAATCCACCATCAATTACAATACTTTGTCCAGTAATATAACCTGATTTTTTAGAACATAAAAATGCACATAAAGCACCAATTTCTTCAAGTTGCCCAATTCTTTTCATCGGTAAATTCTGCGAATATATTTTTATTGCATTATCAATATTGTCAGTATTATAAGTATTTTTAGCATAATTAATAATTCTATCAGTTTGAAATGAACCTGGTAATATACTATTAATTGTTACGCCAGTGTCAGCTACTTCTTTTGCTAGAGTATTGAATGATCCAATTAAAGCTGGTTTTAGACTATTCGCGAAAATTGATCCTGAAATAGTTTCCTTTGCCGATGTAGAACTAATATTTATAATCCTTCCATATCCATTATTAATCATTCCTGGAATGATTTTTTTTGCTATATCAATTGCAGGTAATAGTACTAACATTATTGCTTCATTCCAATCTTCAATTGATTTATCAATAAACTTTCCAGGTATTGGGCCATCAGCATTTGTTACTAGTATTGAAATATTACTTGATATTTTTTTTGCCTCTGAAAAAAGATATTCACGCTCATTACTTTTTGTTATATCTGCTTGTATAAAATATGCATTAGGCCCTAAATCCATAGCAGCTTTTATACCGCGTTCTTTATTAGTTCCATTCATGATTACGTTTACACCTTCGTTTATTAATGCTGTTGCACATCCATATCCAAGACCTCGTGTGCTGGATAAAAGCAATGCTGTTTCTCCGGAAATCTGTAAATCCATCCTATCCTTCCTATATCAAAAATTCTGGTTCATTTTCCTGTTATATTTTCTCATCATTGATTTCTCTTTTGGCTAGAATTATACCTCTAAACTTTTATCATAGAGAACGAATCCAGAATCGTATCTGAATATAAAGTGCCTTTTTTAAATAATATCACCCTGTAATGTTGATTCTTCGTGGGGCATGGTTCTGTGATAGGGGCGGAAATAAGTTTTCGGTGAATACTTGTACAGGTCGGATACTTTTGTCATATAGATGCAGGCGTATTTTTCGACTTGTTCCGCGTAGCGGCTTTCGTCATATCCGGCTCTGAGTATTTCACCCCAATAGGGATTGAAGAAGATTTTGTATTCTTTCAGGTGCTCGGAGATCTTTGTATTGAGTTTATCCATTTGTTCGAATAGTTTATTAATCTTCGAGTAAGGGACGTTTTCACCTTCATATTTTCTGGTGTCCAATCTGTTGATTTCAATTTCCAGAGTTTGTTTTTCTTTCATCAGAGCTTCGATTTTCTGTTGTACCGGTCTGGCTTTTATAAGGCCGCTGACTTCTTCCTGCAGGTCTCCGAGGACGAGAGCCGTTCGCCAATTGCAGGTTTTTTTTATTGATACGACATCTCCGTAGATGTGATCGCCGAGATAGAGTATTTCACTTCCCGAATAACCTAAGTCCCGCTGGAGTTTTCCGAACCAGCCTCCCTGATAGATCCCTTTTTCTATTTTACCTTCATAATTGCTCATCATTCCTGTTTCGGGATTAATTTTCAAGAATCTTCCAGTCCGTTCAAAAAAGCGGGGTTTATCGGCAAAAGTGATAACTATTTCAAATATATCCTGCCAGCTTTTGTGCTTTTTAAGATGGGGGTTTATGGCATAATCGAGCAGTTTTTTTGAATACTCAAAATCCGAATTGGTGATGATCATCAGCTTTTTGCCGTAATCAATGTATCTCTCCAGCATTTTTGCCACTTCGGGATCATTAATTACATATTCGTTAAAATCACTGACCAATCTCGATTTGATGCTGTCGTCCTGATGGAGAATATCAATGCATCGGTTTACATCTTCGGCTATCTGGTGATAAGGGGGGATTTCATGACCTTCGCTTTTCAGTTGCACCAGCTGCGAGTAGAGAACTCCGTTTGATATGGCAAAATTAGTATCGAGACTTTTAAAGTCCTGAGATCTCAGATCGATTGCCATTTCCTGGTAGATCTCTTTTTGTTTCTGAAAATCCAGAGATTCAAGGCCATGGTAGGCAATTTTTACTTTACCATGACGGCTGACTTGTAGAAGGTTTCCATTTCTCGTGTCTATGACCAGGCCGACAATGGCTCTCTGAAATTCAAAATCGAGATTTCCAACTTCTTTTGGATATCCGAAATCCTGAACAAGTCTGGCTGCGGCTAGTTGATGGGTTAATTTTTCAAATCTTTCTGTATGGTATCTGACAAGGGTGTAATCCATATCAAAACCAATAATTTTAATGTGCTTCATGTTTAATACACGGTTTATAAATACTGACATATACAAAAGATTCTAAACCTTTGAAATCCCTTTTACAAGTAATCATCAATCGGTCATAATCGGCATATGTTAATTTTACTTTCACCGACAAAACAAATGGACTTTTCCGGTCCTGATTTTTACATAGATTCTCTAACGGAGCCATTTTTTTCTTCAGAATCACAAAAGCTGAATAATCTGCTGAAGACCTGTAATCACGATGAGCTGGTAGGCCTTATGAAAATCAGCTCAAAAATTGCAGAGAAAACATTTGAGAACATTAGATTGTTTTCCAGTTCCGAAGCAGCTCAAAAATCAGCCCTTTCCACATATTCCGGTACAGTCTTTCAATCTTTTGATATTTCCAGTCTTTCTGGAAATGATCTTGATTTTGCAGAGAATCATTTGCGAATACTTTCTGGAATGTATGGAGTTTTAAAACCTGCTGATACGATCTTTCCCTATCGACTGGAAATGAAGACTCCTCTGAAAAATTCCTGTGGAGTTAATCTCTACCATTTCTGGAAATCCAGAATTACTGGTTATTTATTAAATGAAGAAGTTATATCCGATCAGTCAGTTCCTATTATTAATCTGGCTTCAAATGAATATTTTAAGACAATTGATAAGAAAAAAATCAATAATCCAGTTTTTTCAATTAACTTTAAGGAGAGATCAGGTCATGAGGTCAAGACAGTCGGTATGTATTCAAAAGTTGCCAGAGGATTGATGGCCAGGAGAATCATAGTTGAAAAAATAACCGATCCCGGATATCTGAAAGAGGGGAGTAATGGTGGTTATTACTTCGATAAAGATTTAAGCACCAATCACAATTGGATTTTCGTAAGGGGATAATGAACAAGATATGAATATTTTTGAAAAATATAAGAACAAATGGATGAAGAAGAAGCTTTTTGATAAGATTACGGATATTTTATTTTATCTATTGATTATCGCAATGATAATTCCCGGTAGTAGAACAGCGATTACTGTAGGTGTTAAGCGTGTCTTTGCTTTTGCTCCCAAAGTGATCAGTTCAGATCAGAGAGAGACTATTGCTGACAATGAGTATTATTGGGAAATGGAAACTCTCGATGGGCAGAGAATCAATCTTGTAGAATATGCAGGTAAGACTATTTTTCTCAATGAATGGGCAACATGGTGTCCTCCTTGTATTGCGGAGATGCCCAGTATTGAGAAATTGTATCTGGAGCTGAAAGATGATAAAAATGTTACTTTTGTAATTGTGACGAATGAAAAGAAATCAGTTGTTCAGGAATTCATAAATAAGAATGGATATACCTTTCCTGTAATGATCGCCAGATCTGAAACTCCCGCTGCTCTCTTTTCTCCCTCCATTCCGACAACCTTTGTTATTTCTCCTGACGGAGAGATTGTTTTGAAAGAGGTTGGTTCAAAAAAATGGCATGGTCAGGCTACTGTTGATATGATCCGGGCTCTCTATGGAAGATAAAAGAAATGTCCTCAGGGAGGAACGTCCTTTCTCCTGGAAAATATTGAAAAACGGGAAGGCTTTTATTTTCTGGAATAACAAAAACATAAAAACGATATCCGGAAAGGAACTAAGTAAATTTGAAAGACTTCTCGATGTAAATGATGATTATGAGATACAACTATTTCTGGCAAAAATTACAGGGAATTTCAAACATGGAAATGAAAAGAAATTTAAAAAATAAGGAAACTGAATAAATCCAGTTTCCTTATTAATTTTTACTTTCCAGTCAGCAGATAATCGCTGAGAACTTCCAGTTCTTCATCGGTTCCATTAAAGGCAGGCATATTCCCGCCGGGATTGACCATAAAAGCCTTCATGCTCTTCAGATCATATTTATCATTTAATTCATTGAAAACTATTTCCGGACCAAAGGTTCCGCCTTCTCCATCAAGGACATGGCAGGCAAAGCAGTTTTTATCTGAGAAAATATCAGCGCCGTTCAGTCCTGCCAGGGCTCCTTCTTTTTGGGGATCAGGTGCATTGATTATTCTCATATCCATAGTCATAACACTGTGAACAAGATAGGGTTTTCTCGCTCTTTCCCGTGTATAAGCTCCCATAAAAAATGCTGTATAGAGTGCGGCTGATGCAACAATCAGTAATACCGCGCCTTTCTCATGACCTTTTATCCAGTAGATAATAATAGCTGTCACGGCAATTCCCGCAAGGGAGATCATTGTATAAAAGAAAGGAGTTGCCACACCATTTACAATCTGGTTGTAAGGAGTTGGATCCATGAGAATCGGAGATGTGGATTTGACTTTGAGAAAAAAGGATAATCCAGAAAGAGGTTGGAGCAGAGCTAGAGCCGCTCCGGCTTTTCCTGTAAATTTATTTATCGTATGATAATATCCGTCCGGTTCGACTTCACTTCTCTTTTTATAGAAAGTCCATAAGAAGATAACCAGAGCTGTATTGATAAAACATGGCAAAAGCAGATGTATTGAAGATTCGAGAAGAATGGGATTCAGGAAAGCATCGATCATTTTTCCGGTTTTCAGCCATTGTCCGGGATTCATCATAAATGCCCAGATACTGTTGATCTGAAGAGCAGTCATTATCGCTGCAAAAGATGCGAGGGAACCCCATATAATGTGGGTTCTCGTTTTGAATCTATCATAAGTTCTTTTATAGACAATTGAAGTAATCATCAGCATGAGGAAACCGGCACCTTCAGCGACAAAAATCCAGAATGTAGCCTGGTAGATGAACTTGGCGAAGTCTCCCCATAATCCGATTGTCAATACAACGATCAGAACTCCCAGCACTCCGTTGACTTTTACAAAATCAGCCATGAATGCAGAGATTCTTTTACTGAGAAGAAGGTAGTGATCATTTTTATTTTTCGCCCACATGCCCTCAGCTATTACGGAGAGGGTAAGGCTCCCTACAGCTATAAATGCACCGAATACATGTATGGTAATAACAATGGCTAAAATAACTGTATTACCAATTACCGGGAAATTCACCTGGTCCATATTTACTCCTTTTAATAATTGTTACTAATAAGAGGATAATCTGATGCTATAAAAAATAACAGAGCTTTTTTTATTAATAGTTTACCCCTGCAGCCATAACATTAGCGGGATCAAAGGCGTGACATGGTGTTACACCATAAACCATACCGCATTCACATTTGTCTGAAAATGTTTCCATTTCAAATGTTGAACCACAATTTGTGCATTCTATATTCATTGGTACGGGCATGGGCTGTCTGTCAAAACCCATCATTCTTACCTTATCAACTACCTGTTTTCCATCTTCAAAAGTTCCTGAACATCCATCGTGCATATTATTCTCCTATTCTTTTTTCAACTTATATTTAATTTAAAAAACTTTCCGGTTTTAGTATTTCTCCACGCCTTAAACTGGAGCGGAGATTCTGTACTTTCTGATCCACGGCTTCAATTTCACTGAGCATAGATCTTTCAGTTTCTGTCGTCTCTATTATTTTATGTATTCCGCCGTTTTTGATTACTATCCTTTTATCTCCCAGAAGGGCCAGCATTGGATCGTGTGTTGCCATCAGAACAATTTTATCCTGTGATAAAAGAAAAGAAAGGGCTTTTTTCCTATCAATTCCCGCATTCTCGATTTCATCTATGAGTATTATGGGCGACTTACTTAAAATTGCCGTATCAGAAATCATGAGGGCCCTCGATTGTCCTCCACTGAGACTTGTTATCGGAGTATCCATATCAAATTTTTCACCAGCCAGGTCATTGGCGCATTTGATTATTTTCTCAATAATATCCTTTTTGTTTTCCACCATTCGGCTCTCAGCATGGAGGTCAAGGAATTCGGCAACAGTCAAATCCATTACAAAGTTCATATTCTGAGATAGTTGTGCTACCAGTTTGTCAGAAGTTGAAAAACGCCATTTGTAATCGGGTTTCTCATTATTGATCAGAATCTGTCTGGATGTGGGGGTATCTTTCTGTGCAACCCATTCTATATCTCCCAGGAGCCGGCTTTTCCCCGATCCTGTCGGTCCCACGATCGCGATAATCTCACCGGTTTTTATTGTGAACTCTCCGAAATCTTCAGCTTCTCCCGATTTGTTGGTCCCCCCTATTATTGTCAGAGATTCAACATCGTTTTTATCTTCTCCAAGAAAACTGAGCATCTGTTTTATATATTCATCAAATCCATTTAACACCGTTTCAGAGTCAAGAGCCATATCTTCAATTTCTTCTTCTGAAAAGGAATCGAGAAACTCTTTCATTGTCAGGTGTTCTTTACCTTCTGTGATCAGGTTGTTCTGCTCGAGAAAAGAATGAGCAAAGGCATATTTTTCAAGGATTTCCCCAATTGTTTTATTCTCTGTTAAAGCTATCGCCATCTGTTTCTCCTTATCGACTAAGAACGGGTCCCCGATACTTCCGTATCGCCCGTTTTATCTATTATTGTTCCAGGTTAATTTTTCGGACATTGCCCATCTGATAGTCTTCACCAATTCGCTTTTCACCAAGGCAATACGAACAAAGCGCTGAAGGCATGGAGAATCTCAGCTCTTTACCTTTCAGGGTTTCTGTATCGAGCTCTTTATCATACAACAGTGTTCCCAGTTCAAAACTACCCTGACCTGTTAATCCATTTACATGCATAACTGTTGCCTTCGGGTTGACAGTACTGACTCTTGAGGCAAAAACTTCTCTTTCAGCCTGAGAAACGATATCCCCTTTGGTTATCACAACTATGTCAGCGCTTTTCAGCATAGGTCCAATCTTTCTCGGTGTATTGATTCCGCTGAGATTATCAATAACGCAAATAGCTTTAATATCTTTTATATAAGGAGAACACCTGTTGCAGAGACCGGCTGATTCACTGATCAGCACATCAAATTTTTCTTTTTGCCCCCATGCAAAAGCTTCTTCAATATTGCTGACAAAATAATGGTCGGGACAAAGACCTCCTGAAAGTCCTTTCCGGACCTTTATGCCTGCTTTTTCATATAAAATATCATCATCAGTATAAAGACAGTCAAACTTGATGACTCCCACAGATATTCCCTGTTTCTGATATGATTCGATTGTTTTCAATACAACTGCGGTTTTTCCCGATGACGGAGGACCGGATACTGTTACGAGATTCATGCAGTTAACTCCCTGGAACTTTTATCAAAAAGATCCATACATTCGACAATCAGGCTTCCGATATCGTGAGTTTTTATATAATCCCACCCAATCCACATATATTTATTTTCTTCAAATTTGTTGTCGACTTCGGGATGTATTGATGGGAATCTTCCCTGGTGTGCCAGGATCTCTCCAACATCTTTTGATGCAAAAAAATCAACGATAGGCTGCAGCTCTTTCTCCTTCTCAGCTTTTGAGAGCATAAAGATGGGACTGATTATTGCACCGTCAGAAGGCCATACTGCAGTTAGAGGACCCTTTCCTCCGGTCATCCTTGTAAAGAATGAAGGCATTATTGTCACTGCTGGTTTGTTTCCTTTTTTAGTAGCACTTTTCACCATTTGTGAAGGATGCATGGAATCCAACAGGCTTCTTCCCAGTTTTTCTACACCTTCTTTTCCATAAGTCTTATGGATGCTTAGAAGAATGGCGTTGAAAAGGTCGAAGTCTCCAATAGGCAGAGATACGGAGTTTTCAAATTCCGGCTTGAGGATATCTTCCCAGCTTTCCGGTTTTTTTCTGTCTCCCAGTTCTTCTGTATTTACGAGAAATACTGCGGGAACAGTTCCAATTATGCTGTAGTGTCCTTCGGGATCAAAGATATTCAGATCTGAAAAGTCCTTATTGACACTGGTAAAATTGGTCAGGTCTTTAAATAAGCCAGATTTTCTATGGTGTCCTATCTTTTTTTCATCAAAAAACAGATCGAATCCGGCGGATAGAAATAGATCGGGTAACTGATTGGTCGTCTCTATGTTCAGGATGTGTTCTTCAACCCATTCAAGTCCGAGAGATGCAGCCTGAAGCTGGTAGTTTAAGGCAGTTCCAGTTTCTGCAGTATAATCGTTGGCGAATCTTTCAAATTGCTCCAACAACGGGATTCTGACAGGGCAGGGGAGAAGACCCATAATATTCAGAGTATCTCCATTAAGTTCAGTTTTTGTCTGAACCGGACCGTTCTGAAGAGTGACATCTCCACCTGATCGGGATCCGTTTATAGTTTCAGTCAGCAGGTTCATAAAACTTTCTGAATTGAGACCTTTGAGCATAAGCGCTGTTTTGAGGTTTATCGTTTTTCCGAAACTTTTTCGCTTCTCCTCATCTTTCATCTGTGGAAATCCCCGCGAAACAAATACTTCAATAGTTTCAGGGTAGTTCTCTGTAATCTCAAAAAGTGTATTATCTATAGTAAGGGAAAGTTCATTCATAGTCTTCTCCTGTTAATGTTAATCTTTATTGGTTTTGTGAACATAATATACAGGAAGTCTGAACTAATAAAATTGACTCAAGTCAAATACTGATAATTTTTATTAAATTCTGTTACACTTTAGTTATGAACATTGATCAGTCTCTACAGAATTCCGAACTTTTTTCCGATTTATCAGAAGAGCATCTTCAGGATATAAAAGATATGGGTAAAGAGATTTCTATGGAAAAAGGAAAATCGATTTTTTATGAAGGTGAAGTCGGCCAGTCACTTTTTGTTCTGATAGAGGGTTCAGTAAAACTTTTCAGAACTACAGAGGATGGAAGAGAGGTCATCGTCCGGATTCTCACTGGTGGGGAGATCTTTGGAGAAGTCATCTTATACGTCAATGAAACATACCCGGTTTCTTCGGTTACTCTTGATAAGACGATTTTGTACACCATACCCCGAAAAGCATTTCATCACTTAATGGAGAAGGAATATTTCAGAAATGAATTTATTTCGGTAATAATGAAGAAACAGAGGTATCTCTCCAATCGAATTCATTACCTATCTGCCTATGATGTGGAAGAGCGGTTTTTCAAATTTCTTCTGGAAAATTATGGAGAGCAACAAATCTACGAGATCAATTTATCAAAGAAGGATTTCGCCGCAGCTATCGGAACAATACCGGAAACTTTTTCCCGATTGATAAGCAGATTGAAAAAAAGGGAAATAATTCTTTGGGAAAAGAAAAAAATTACAGTGAAAGAGGATTTTTGGTTAGATTTTGAATAAATACTCACTATTCCTTTGACAAGAATTGCAGTTGAATACTAAATTTATTAATGTGATAGAACGAAATACAACATTTGATTCAGAAGGATTCATTGATCTTGTTAACCTTCTTTCCTGTCCCCTTCTTTCTTATGCAAATTATGCATTGAACAGGAAGGATAAACATGATCTTTTTAATACACTTTTTTTAGGGAAAACCCACTCGGTCGCATCAAGGCTGGAAGAAGTTCTCGATTATTACAATTCAAAAAATAATCAGCAATGGAGACCTTTCAGGGAACATGTAGCGGCTATTAAAGTATTTACAGATGTTGCATATATTACTTTGCACTTAAAATCGGCCTCCCCTCAATACAAATTATTGAGTGGTATTGATCTGTTTCTGAAAGAAACAGATGAAATAATGGATACATTTGCTTTGACCCTCTGTACTGTTTTTCAGGAGCTTATTAAAATTTCTAAAAAGAACGGATTGAAAAGATGTTCTGATATTGATAAGGAAGTCTCATTTTCCATTGATTTTCCCCAGGGACGGTTGGATTCTGATCTTAAAAAACATAGCATAGATAATCCGGAACAGGTTATTGTCAACCTTGCAACATCCTATTTGAATTTGGCAAGTGAAAGTGAAGTCCTGTATCAGATTGAAAGTGCAAATAGTAAAAATTATGAAGAACTAGTTCCCAATGTTGTCAATGAAAATAAAATCAGAATACTGGAAAATAAATTTCACAATTTACAGAGCCTATACGACACTTATATATCCAATACAGACATTGAAGATCTGGACAATGATTTAAGGCTGATCAGAGGTCATGCATCAATAGTCTACCATCTTCTGGAGGCATCAACAAATGTGATTCATTATTATGAAAGGCATATAATGAAGCTTCCCGGAAGTAAAGAGCATCTTACCAAATCACCATTGAAAGGTAAAAAAGTCCTGAAAATGCTTGTAGATTATTACTTGAACTATACGGGACAGTTTCTGACAGCTGGTGTTAACCTCTGTAAAGATGTAATAAAAAAATATGCTGAAGAGGGTTCTGTCGCTGTAAAAGTTCCCAGTTACAGAGGTTTTCATGTTCGCCCATCAACACTCGTGTCAAAAATAGTTCAGCATTACGGCAGTGATGTTTACCTTGTTATGGGTGATGATAAATACAATGCTTCTCTCCCTATGGAGCTTTTCCGGGTTAATGAAAAAATCAATGCTGAAAAAAGAAGAAATCTGGCAAATAGCATTTGTTCTCTCCATTCAGTAAACGATCCCGAATGCAACAACAACTACAGTAAGGGATTGAAAGAAGTTTTTCACGAACTGCTTGAGGAAAATAAAATTATTAATTATGCGTCTGAATTCTCTCTCCCCGATTTGACTTCCATCAATGAAGAAACCCTTGGAGAATTTGCCAACAGAGCTATAGCCTATTTGCTCGCTCAGGGAAAAATCGATTTGAAAACAGATCTGAAAGTTCATTTTGAAGGAGACAAACGAGTTCTTGCCGATTTAGAGGTTCTTGCAAATTGCGGTTATGGAGAAGATTGTTACGGCAATAATATCGTACTTCCAAAAGAGCTGTCATATTTAAGAAGATAGAGGAATTTCGAATCAGTTGCTGATTTTGAAAACATCCTTCAGGTAGGTGAGGAATTTTTCATCTTTGCACATCCCTTTCCCAGGACTGTCACTGAGTTTCGCAACGGGTCGATTATTACAACTGATTATTTTTAAAACAATCTGCAGGGGTTTAACACTTTCCAGGTCGTTTGTCAGGTGGGTTCCTATACCGAAGGCAACTTTGACAAAAGGGCGCAATTTTTCATAAATGTTCGAAGCTTTTATTACAGTCAGATCATCAGAAAAGATAAGAGTTTTTGTTTTGGGATCTATTTCCAGTTTTTCATAATGCTTAATTATTTTGTCTGCCCATTCCAGAGGTTCACCGGAATCGTGTCGGACTCCATCGTAGAGCTTGGCAAAATAGAGGTCAAAATCATTGAGAAATGCATCGACACCATATGTATCTGATATCGCAATTCCAAGATCCCCTCTGTATTCATCAACCCAGGCCTGAAGCATTTTCTGTTGTGATTTGACCAGAGGCACATCGTTTTGCCCGGCTCCGGCCATAATAAATTCATGTGCCATTGTTCCGATGGGAGTCAGATCGTATTTCATGGCAAAGTATACATTGGAAGTCCCTGTAAAGTTGGGAAGCTCTTTTA
>Ga0209692_10000605_pt1 | contig 74518 bp, 61 predicted proteins | sample tdDd472_FD_187129 | JGI IMG/M metagenome (GOLD analysis project Ga0209692, IMG submission 187129) | Marine sediment microbial communities from the Atlantic coast under amendment with organic carbon and nitrate - tdDd47.2 (SPAdes)... | ecosystem: Environmental > Aquatic > Marine > Coastal >... | reverse complement strand
TATACCCGTGATACTTGGAAATGCAAGGTTTCGTAATCATTCAAAATACGTCATTCCCGAGGTCTCTTATCGGGAATCTATCGAGAGAAATGGATCCCCGATAAGAGACCTCGGGGATGACGTCAATTATTATTTCATGCAAATTGAAGTAGATTGGGTATAGACTCCTTAAGTCAAAGTCAATTTTTGGAAATCATTGGTCCAGGATGGGAAGAAATTGGACGGCTAAAAATTACTGAAACCCAAAATAAAATCATAATCGGTGAATATATTGGTGATAAAGCCAATCTGCTGTTGGTTAATCAACAAATTAGAAGCCGCTTTAATTTTGAACCGCTGTATGTCTCTTTAAGCGCCATCAATCCCTATCGAATTTGGTTAATAGTCGTATTAGTCTCTTTTGTGAGTTTTCTGGGCTACATTTTAATTAAGTTGGTTGGCAGTAAAAGTGGTATTGGTTTAACAGGAATTATCGGTGGATTGGTTTCCAGTACCGTCACCACTATCAGTTTCGCCAAAAGAAGCCAGGAGGCAACGACTTCCATACCTATCATTGCTGCAGCTATAATTTTGGCCTCGTCGATTATGTTCCCTCGACTCATTGTTGAAATTGGAATATTTAACCCGTCGTTAATGAAAAGTATTGCTGTACCGTTACTCGCCATGGGAGTAACCGGATTTTTGCTGGCCGCTTTTTCATTTTGGAAAAATAAAACGTCCCAACAAAACGAATCATCATCATTAAACTTTGATAATCCATTTAGTCTTAAGTCAGCTCTGACCTTCGCAATTATCTTCACTTTAATAATTAGCAGCGACGCGCTTAGCTACCATTTATCTTGGGAACTCCTGGTTACCGTTGGTTGCAATAGTCAGCGGCCTAACGGATGCTGACGCGATTGCTTTTTCAATTAGCAACCTGCAAAGAAACGGTTTGATATCATTAGAATGGGCGAGCTTTAATCTAGTATTGGGAGCCCTTTCAAATACCTTTATGAAACTTATTTTGGTATTTAGCATTGGTAACCGCAATCTTTTTCGTCAGTTGTTTTGGAGTTTTATTACCATTAGTGCGGTCGGCATTATTACCATGCTTGTTTATTACGATTTTTAATAAGCGACGATTATAATTTCTCTTAGACGACTCCTACTTAAAAAATTACTCGTTCCGATAAGTCGTACCAATTGGAAACTGGATAAATTAGCCGGAATATTAACTTTTTGGTCCAAAATACAATCCGTTTTTACTTTGCATTCTCTTACTTAGATAAGTTGTACTGCAGCAACTATTTTCCTATCGGCGTTTCAAATTTGCTTGGCTTAACAGCTAAAATAGAACTGTCCGCAGTACTCAGTATTTTTTCCGCCGAGTTACCAATAAAAAAACCTGGAATACCGGTTCGAGCGACCGTACCCATAATAATTAAATCCAGATTAATTTGTTCTTCTAATGTGGAAATAATATCGTCAATATCTCCCTTTAGAAAATGTACATTTAGATCTACTCCTTCAAAATCAAATTGACTTAGCAGATTGTCAAACCTTTTTTTATAATTTAATCGAGAGTCATTAACTATCTGTTCGACTTCGGAGATATCTAACCGTGCACGTCCACTTCGTAAAGAATTTTCATAGGGAAATTTCCAGGTATGCATTACGTGAAGTTCACTTTTTTCTTGCCGTGCTAAAGAAATAGCAAGGTTTAAAATTAGCGTATTTAATTCCGCGTTAGCCTTTTCTGAAGGATCGGGATCGACCGCAGCGAGTATGGTACTAAATTGCTTTTGTTTTAGCGGTTTTATAATCCAAATCGGACAAGGGCATTTACGCAAAAGATGCAAATCGGTACTTCCAAATAGAAAATTACTGACTTGTCCCTTTCCTTCTGTCGGCTTTATCACCAAATCATAATTATTCTTTGCGACAGACTTTATGATTTCTATAAAAGGAGTGCCGACATAGGTTTCAATTTTATATTCTACGTCTTCTACGTTTACATCTTTCAGTAACGATTTTAAATCATCGTGTTGCAACTTAGAAAACGTTTTATTCAGATTTTCTAATGTTCTAGGCAATTCATCCCGAACGCTGGTAATAGTTAGTTTTGCGCCGTTACTTTTCGCCAACTGTACTGCTCGTTTTAAAGCCGGCAATGCATGCGCTATCGGCTGTGCAACAAATAATATATTGGTAAAACGTTGCATCTGTTTTCTCCTACTTAAATTTATTGGTAAAGCTTTAACCTAGAAAAGATTTTTTTATCTTTATTTAACAGCGCAATATACACCCCAAAATATTATTTTCAATGCCAATATTTAAAATAATAATTGTCTTTAAGACAATTTTTTTATTGATGTGGCTGCTTTGAGATTGGGAACTTACATTACGTTTTGATGTCAAAAATAGCAATCTTTAAAACAGTAAAGTTATCCCTATTAATGTAGTATATTTAATGATTTTTGAAAGTTTCCTACCTACAAATAATTTGCAGGCTCGTTATTTACAATGTTAAAAATATCAAAGCTCGTTTTAACAAAAAAAAACATAAACTGGTCGCTTGCTACTTTAGCTTTATTGTTGGCAAACACCTTGATAGTGTATAAAAGTCCTATCTATGCCAGTGACAGTATCAGAGGTTGTTATGAAAAAACTATAACCTATTTCGTTGGTCTGGAACGTGTACCCAGTAATACCGAGATCGATTACGCGATTAGTCAATGTTACAACACCTTTGACGGCATTGAACTGATTGTGACTAACTGTCATAAAGAAAAAATAAATGATTTGGCCTTACTGGGGCGAACTCCAACTTATTCCGAAATTAATCAAGCCATTCTGGAATGCTCTCGACTCGATCCTGATAGCATAGACAATAGCATTTCCTTAACTTGTACCGACGAACCGGATGGTTATGAAAGCTTCAATCCGGATAAATTCGTTAATTTATATGATAATGGCGAACCCGAATTTTTAGAAGCCTATTCGACCGTTTGTAAAAAGCATGCCGTATCGATTAAATCCAAAATTATTGCTGAAATCAGCAACCAATTTGAGGAAAGCGAAGACCTTCAATACCAAGAGGCCGTTGGCAAGGCCGAATCAAATAATTGGTTAGTAAACGGGCAAGGCATCGAAATTAACCATTTAACCGACAGCGGGATACCACTATACAATGGGACCCTAAATTGGTCTAACTCAAGAAATTACCAAGAGGCGATACAGGCCGGTACCGATTCACTTTGGGAACAATTTAACGGTGAGGGAATGAATATTGGCTTATGGGATTTAGGGAGTGTAAATGAAAGCCATCTTGAATATTTGAATCGAGTATTTTGGAAGGATGATGAATACAGTCCCATCGACTTTCATCCCACCCATGTGGCCGGAACCTTGATCGCATCCGGGGTGACCAATCCCGAACTAAAAGGGATGGCGCCAAATGCCTCCATCAGTGCCTATAACTGGAACAATAATATTTCCGAGCTTCTCAATGCCGGTGCAAAAACCGCAACGAGTACGGACGAATTGTTAATATCCAATCATTCATACGGTATCGTAACGGGGTGGACTTTTCATGCCTCCGGTGTCCCAAACCATAGTAACATCTATTGGTCCTGGGAAGGTGTGGACTGCAATGAATTTACTTTTTGCCACGAACAGGAAGACTACAAACACGGGTTATATAATCGGGACGCCTATGAACTCGATCTGGTCAGTTTTTTATTACCTAATCACTTAATTGTTAAATCTGCAGGCAATGACCATTATGAAGGCCCCCCTGCCGGTACAGATTATATCACCTGGTATTGGAACGGTATTGACTGGTCTCAAATTGTATCTGATAAAGCGCGTCCTTACGATTGTGCAAACGAAGGCGGTTATGATTGCCTAACACCCGATGCTACTGCTAAGAATATTTTAACCGTAGGTGCTGTTGACGATAAACGAAAAATTGCTGCATATAGTAATCGGGGACCCACCGATGACTGGCGAATTAAACCAGATATTGTTGCCAAAGGGGATAATGTCAGTTCGACCTGGACAGATGACGGGCACAACATGTTAAGCGGAACGTCGATGGCCACCCCGGTGGTATCCGGTTCTCTGCTTTTATTGCAACAGAAATACAAAAGTTTACACCAGGATAGAGCAATGCGTGCGGCCACATTGAAAGGCTTGGTTATTCATAGCGCTGATGACGTAGCACCTGCAGGTCCCGACTTCGTCTATGGCTGGGGTATTTTAAATACTCGACGCGCAAGCACCTTATTGGATGAAAATAATTCGACACATAAAATCATCGAACATCGTCTTAATAATAACGAAAGTTACACCGTTGAATTTACCGCCCAGTCTAACCAACCCATCGTAGCAACCCTGGCATGGACCGACTTTCCCGGTCAAATACAAGATGATAGTGTTGATCCACAAGATATTGTACTATCAAATGATTTGGATCTTAGGATCACCGGCAACGCCATTACCTTTTACCCCTGGAAAATGGATTTGACTGATCCGGCAGCGGGTGCAACCTTTGGCGATAATATTCGTGATAATGTTGAACAAGTGGTCTTACATCACCCAATTATTGGTCAAAACTATCAAATTCAAGTCACTCACAAAAACACCCTGCAAACCGGGTTATTACAGTATCGAGAAATATGTGGCGAACTTGACCGAGTCGAAACACGGCAAGCGGACCTGCATCAGTGTTTTTCTTTGATCATTAGCCAAACTGAAACCGGTATTCTTGGTACTACCACCCAACCTGCACGGGCTGAGCTAAACGAAAACGGTTTAGTCAATTTATATTTGCCGGTAGTCAATTATTCGGGGTTAAGCTATACAGCTAATTTTGAAATGCTACCCAACACCAACCCCATTCAATTTATATTAAAAAACTATGGAGAAAGTAGTCATTCCGATTTGACTAACCCAGCACTTTTGGACAGTGCCAGTCTGAATTTATTTATTCCTGAAATTATTTTTAATGATGAAGTATGGCAGGTTAAGTTAATTAAAGACTCCAGTTCCAACTCGCTTAAATGGAAGGTAGGTGAGCTGATAAAAGTAAAATAAACTCATTAGATCAATCATTAATAAAAAGATGATTCTTCCGGCTTTGGCCTCAAAGTCGATATAGCGGCCTACGCAATGCCTATGCCGGCATTTGGAGTAATTCTGATTTTCCCATCATCCAAAACACTTAACCTAAAAAACGCAGTTGAATTCGTAGCGAGGTTCAGCCTCGGCGGCCCCAACCAAAATGTTCTAGAAAATCCTTCGGCTCTGGCTCCATGCTTCGCTCTACCTCCTCCATCCATGGAGTCGTAAGATTTAGTGCTTTAGCCATTCGCAGTAGGGGCAACCGATTAATTTAGGTTAAACATAATTTTATATGGTTCAATCTATTCACCTTATTGCGCGATTCGTTTATTTTTTTTTAACCTCCGCACGATTGCTTTTTCCAATTCAACGACTATAAATAACAAGCAACCCGCGCCGATAATCCGTAACCAGGCATCCAGGCTAATTGATGCGGTAGCAAAAAACGTTTGCATCAGCGGCGTATAGGTAAATAGTATTTGAAAAAACAAAACCAATGCGATGGACATAGGAACCCAACGATTACCAGTTAATCCCTCCACACTCAAAACGCTGGCTAATAAATAGCGGCTGTTCAGTAAATAAAAAGCTTCAGCTACCACCAGGGTATTGACCGCAACCGTACGAGCGACCTCAATCCCGGCCCCATGGCTCCGCTCCCATAAAAACAGACCGAAGGTAACAGCCACCATCAATAAAGAGACAAATATAATACGCCAGGTCATATAGCCCGTAAGCATCGGTTCTGTAGGATCACGCGGAGCTCTTTGCATAATATCGCGTTCAGCGGGTTCGAAAGCTAATGATAAAGCTAACGTAACCGCAGTGATCATATTGACCCAAAGGATCTGGGCCGCCGTGACCGGCAGCATCATACCGAGTGCAATAGCTGCAACAATAGTAAGAGCTTCACCTCCATTGGTAGGCAAAATAAACAGAATCGACTTTTTAATGTTGTCGTAAACTGTACGCCCCTCTTCCACGGCATGGGCAATTGAAGCAAAATTATCATCTGCCAATACCATTTCCGATGCTTCTTTGGCTGCTTCTGTCCCCTTAAGCCCCATCGCCACCCCAACATCAGCTCTTTTCAGAGATGGTGAGTCATTAACGCCGTCTCCGGTCATCGCCACCACCTGATTATTTTCCTGCAAGGCGCTCACCAGACGCAGTTTATGCTCTGGACTGGCACGGGCAAACACATCGATGGACATTATTTTTTGTTTCAGTGATTCATCATCCATTTGCTCCAAATCACTACCGGTTAACACCCTCACACCATCACCAATACCCATTCTCACGGCTATGGAACGGGCGGTAGAGGCATGATCGCCGGTAATCATCTTGACCCGTATTCCCGCACGCGAACAATCCTGTACGGCACGGATAGCTTCTTCTCGCGGTGGGTCAATAATACCGACCACACCGAGCAAAATCAGCTCCTGGTCCAGATCGTTAAACTGCATGGTACGTTGTTCCAATGAGGTGTTTTTTACCGCTATCGCCAAGGTACGTTGTCCGGTTGCGGCCAATTCATCAATCTGAGTGTTCCAGTAATCTACGTGTAGGGGGCGTTGGCCATCTTCTGTAAGCTCCCAGGCACAACGCCCTAAAATAGCCTCCGGTGCACCTTTAACATAGATAAATCCCTTGCCCTGGTGATCATGATGAAGGGTGGCCATAAATCGATAATCCGATTCAAAAGGGATGACATCATCTCTGGGCATTTCATCGTTTAAAAGCCGGGGCTCGAAACTCGCTTTGCGTCCCAACACCACTAAGGCGCCTTCAGTGGGATCGCCATCTACCAGCCAAAGCCCATTTTTCTCATAAATACTTGCATCATTACATAACACAGCGGCTCTGCACAATTCACTTAACACCGGTTTATCTGCGGATATTAAATCGGCACTATCGATGCTAAACCCACCATGAGGATCGTATCCGCTACCAGTCACCTCTATATTCTCATCGGCCAGGATCACTTGGGTAACGGTCATCTCATTGCGGGTAAGGGTACCCGTTTTGTCAGAGCAGATTACTGTTACTGAGCCCAGGGTTTCAACCGCTGGTAATCGCCGAATAATGGCATGACGCGCAGCCATGCGCTGGACACCAATGGCCAGCGTAATGGTTATAATTGCCGGTAGGCCTTCAGGAATCGCAGCAACAGCGAGTCCCACGGAGGCTAAAAACATTTCACCTAATGCATATTGGTGAAAACTGATCCCAAATACCGCCGTGAGTATAGCAATGATTAGTATAGCCCCGGTCAACCAACGTGCAAAACTGGCGAGTTGCCTGGTCAGAGGTGTGGTCAGTGTGTGCACTTGTGCCAACATGGTGCTTATGCGACCGATTTCTGTTTTGGTGGCGGTGCCTACCACAATACCGCTTCCTTGGCCAAAAGTAACCAAGGTTCCTGAATAAGCCATGCAATCCCTATCCCCTAAAGGGGCATTTTCAACTACGGAGGCTAGATTTTTTTCCGTTGGTACTGATTCACCGGTCAGCAAGGCTTCATCGATCCGTAGCTCTTTTGATTTAAATAAACGGAGATCTGCCGGTACTCGATCACCGGACTGGATAAAAACGACATCACCGGGTACCAGTTGCTCGGCCGGAACTGTCATACGTTGATCATTCCGAATAACCGTGGCCTGCGGTGAAAGCATATTGCGCACGGCTTCCAGAGCTTTTTCAGCTTTACCTTCCTGTATGAATCCAATAAACCCGTTGATCAGTACCACGCCGAGGATCACACCGGCATCCACCAGATGTCCCAACGCCAGTGTGACAATGCCGGCAAACATCAAGACATAAATCAATACATTGTGAAACTGTAATAAAAAGCGCTGCAATGAACTGCGCTGTTTAGGCGGTGGCAACCGATTTAAACCGAAAGATTCCAACCGCGCTTTGACTTCGGATTCTGATAACCCCTTTACCTCAGTCTCAAAGCCATTAAAAACCTGCTCGACTGATAAAGCGTGGGTGTTTTCAATATTTTTCATTGACTAGCAACCATTTTTTTTTACCAAAGTTTATCTTATATCCAGTATATACCCAGTTAGCCTAGATGTACTGGATTGTGTATCCACATTAATGATTTTGTAAATTCTAGAAAAAATACAAGATTTAGGCTTTCGGGAAACGACAACCTTTTAACCTAAATTAGTCAGTTGAGCCGTGGCGAGAATGTCTAAAGTGCTGAAGATTAAGGTTTTTATGGGTTATTTTGGCTTTATTCGTAGTCACCCTACGGGTGCAGTCAAAATGTTCCAGAAAAGTCTTAAGATTTAGTGCTTTAGCCATTCGCAGTAGGGGCAACTGATTAATTTAGGTTTAATATTAAAAAAGACACCCGAATCGGCAATTTTTCAATTACGAATCCGGGGCGCACAAGAATATCATGCGGTAAGCTGAGCTTTTTTTCACCAGTTTAAAAGGAACTTAATCCTTAAGTGAGATGTTATGATATCGTTTTTTGTATAATTATCAATATTCTAAAAGAAAAATAAATTTGTCTATAAAACAAAATTATTTTGACGCCGCGTAGTAAAATTGTGGTCTAATGTCATCAGTGTATTTCAATTCGTTTTCGATAAAAAAAGGGCTTAGTAATGTATTTTCTAAAGCAAATTTTGGTATTGGTTTTAATCCTTCCGTCATTTTCGTCGGGAAATGCTCTTAATGACTCCTCCGGCAATGCAAACACAAGAGATGTTTTGAGCTTCCCTGTTGAAAAACCTCAAAATTTAAAACAAAGTATTGACGGAATAGATATGCTTTTGTTGCCCGGCGGATGTTATTTGTACCCTGAAATAACCGATTATGAAGACAAATATACCGATACTTGCGTCGAAAAATTTTGGCTGGGAGTATATGAAGTCACCCAGGAACAATGGCAAAAAATAATGGGTAAAAATCCAGCCTTTTTCAAAAAGTGTGGAAAAAGATGTCCCATTGAACAAGTTAGTTGGGACGATATTCAGCTATTTCTCACAAAGCTCAATCAAATAACCGGGAAAAAGTATCGCTTACCTAGCGATACCGAATGGATGTATGCTTGTCTCGCCGGCCAGTCTGGTCAAAAGTACTGCGGGCATAAAAATAGCGCAGAATCCATTGCATGGTTTAACGATAATAGTCACAAAAAGCCTCAAGAAGTCGGACAGAAGGCTCACAATCAGTTCGGTCTTTATGATATGAACGGAAATGTTTGGGAATGGGTTTCAGATAGATATGTCGACAAATTAGATTTAGCAGAAAGTGCAACGGATGGTAAAACACGAAATAAATTGGTAAAACGCATCTATAAAGGCGGCAGTTGGCACGATTCTGAATGGCGCTTGCGTTTAACATTTCAAATTGGAGATCAAGCCGACTATAAATCAAATACTTTAGGGTTTCGTTTGGCACTCGACCCAAGCCTTAACGAGGAAAAATAATCTTGTTAAAAAAAATAGATGCGGTATTAGAAACGATTCCCCCTAAATTTATATTAATGGGGATGGTTTTCGGGACGCTTTCGCTAGGTTTTATTGATTATTCACTTGGCCCCGAACTCTCTTTTTCAGTATTTTACTTAGGTCCAATTATGTTAGCCGGCTGGTATGCCGGCAGTCGGGCCGGGCTGACAATTGCCTTCTTATCAGGACTAATTTGGGGGATAGCTGATTTAGCCGTCAATCCAACTTATAGCAGTTTATATATTCCGTTGTGGAACACGCTGGTAAGGCTCGGATTCTTTTTAACTATTTTATATTTGTTTTTAAAAATAAAAGACAAATTATTATTAGAAGCCAGTCTCGCCGACACCGATCCCCTTACAGGACTGGCTAATCGACGCTCTTTTCTTGAGCAACTGGAACGCGAGCAAATAAGAATTAATCGTTACCCCGAACCTTTAACTTTAGTTTATATTGATTTGGATAATTTCAAGTATGTCAATGATAGTTTAGGGCATGACATCGGAGATAATTTGCTGACAATAGTCGCTAATACCATAAAAGAGAATACCAGAGCTTCAGATACAATCGCCCGTCTTGGGGGAGATGAATTTGCTTTGCTTTTTCCCTTTTTAGAGCACGACGCAGCACAAAAGTTTTTAAAAGATTTGCAAGACAACTTGCTTAATACTATGAACAGTAATAACTGGCCGGTAACATTTAGTATCGGAGCCATAACTTTTCAGGAAAACATGCCCTCGGTAAGAGAAAGTATCAAATTGGTCGATGATTTAATGTATAAAGTAAAAAAATCTGGAAAAAATAACATTAAGTTATTGAACTGGTCAGCCTCATGAGAATACAAACACTAAGTAATACCACATCGCGTTATCCGGAATTTGTATGACAACAAACGCATTACATAAGTTAACGCAGATTGTCCAACGTGCTAATCAAGCTAATAGCGCTCGTGAACAGGTCCAAGTCATTGTCGATTCGATAAGTCATGAATTAAGCATTGATGTGTGTAGTCTATACCGGCAACTTGAAGACCGCACCATGGTTTTATTGGCCAGCCATGGATTAGCAGCAAACCATCCCGTTGTTATCCCCCATGCTGCCGGTATAGTTGGACAAGTGGTAAAGTTGAAACATAGTATCAATATCATAAATCCTGAACATCACCCTGACTACTACTATGTACCGACATCTCGCGAAGAGTTATTTCACAGTTTTTGCGGCGTCCCAATTATATACCATGGAGAAGTGATTGGCGTTCTAGTGGTACAAAGCCAAAAAGCCGAACAGCTCCCGAGCGAACAAGAAGCCATCTTAACCACATTGGCGGCTCATCTCAGCTTACTCATCAACGCCTTACCCAACCGAGACATTAAAAATCGCCCCGTTAATGAGGTAAAAAAAGGCATCTCCGGCTCTTCCGGCATTGCCATTGGTATAGTGAAAACGGTTGTTAACGAGCGCCTGAATCAAGTCGTTGAATCAAATTGTGACGATATCGGCGATGAATTCAAAAAATGGCACACATTAAAATCAACTGTCTCTCAGGATTTAATCAATGAACAACTTATTCTGGAAAAATCTTTAGGTAAAAGTTTGGCATCGGTACTGGACGCCTACATTTTATTTCTTCAGGACAGCTCATTCGATGCTCGAGTTAAGCAGGAAATTAATCACGGAAAGTCCATAACCTGGGCAATTAAGCAAGCGGTCCAAGTGTATTCGGAAAAGTTCTTGGCTATTGACGATCCCTATTTAAAATCGAAACACGAAGATATTGAACAATTAGGCGAAAAACTGTATCAGACTTTATTAGGAAATTCTTCGGATAAAATGAATGCCATCCCCCATAACAGCATCATTTTAGTTGGACATACGGTCGGTGTGTCCGATATTGCCGGATTACCTACCGAAAAACTGTCCGGTATGGTTTGTTTTGAAGGTGCCGCACTCTCACATATCGCCGTATTTGCTAATGCCTTGGGAATTCCCGCTGTAATGGGAACGGGTGTGTTTAAGGTAAATGATGGCGAAAATATCGTTATCGACGGCGACAAAGCGCAAGTCTTTTTAAATCCGGCCAAAGCACTTATCGATGAATACCAAGATACTTTAAAAAATAGAACAAAATTTGATTCAAAATTATTGGCAACAAAACATCTTCCGGCAATTACTAAAGACGGAACTCAAGTAAATTTAATGACAAATTCCGGCCTACAGGCCGACTTATTACCCGGTATTGAAAATGGAGCCGATGGAATCGGACTATATCGAACCGAGATTCCTTTTATGCTTCGTCAAAGCCTACCTTCCGAAGAACAACAAGTTAGGGTTTATCAAGAAGTTATTCAAGCTTATAAGGGGAAGCCGGTTTATATTCGTAGCCTGGATATCGGTGCCGACAAACCCCTACATTATCTTCCGATTATCCGTGAAGAAAATCCGGCTTTAGGTTTAAGGGGAATACGCTTTACCCTGGAAAATATCCAAATATTGATTACGCAATTTCGCGCTATTATTAAGGCATCCGGTGACTCTGAAAACGTCCACGTAACCCTCCCCATGATAAGTTCAGGCTTCGAACTGGACAAATGTATCCGGTTGTTCGACGATGCTTACACACAATTGTTGGACGAGGGCCTAGTGGTTAGGAAACCTAAACTGGGAATAATGGTTGAAATCCCCAGTGCCATTACACTCTTACCCTATTGGGCCGACAAGTTGGATTTCGTTTCCATCGGCAGTAACGATTTATCTCAATATCTTTTAGCCATTGACCGCAATAATCCGCTGGTTGCCCATTATTATGATCCCTTACATCCGGCGGTTATCCACGAAATTAAACGCATTGTTTCGACGTGTCGACAGGCTAACCTTCCGGCCAGTTTATGTGGAGAGATGGCCAGTGATCCAGTAGCTGTTTTCATCCTTCTGGGGCTTGGTATTAGAACATTTAGTATTAGTGCTGCAAAAATTCCACTCATCAAATGGCTAATCCGTTCTATCACCCTAACTGAAGCAAACCGAATATTACCGGAGTTACTTCAACTCGATGATGCCTCGGCAATCCGCATGATAAGCATTCAAAAATTAAGAAAAATGGGAGTTAAAATTGACTAGCAATAAAATAGCCGGAGTTGAAATTATTCAACCCAGTCCAATTGTAGCCGAGGTCGATCGGAAACTTTATGAATTATTACACGATATAGACATATTAAGTGTCGTTACTCCCACAAATTATCAGGAACAAAAAACGTTTTTTTTTGACAACCATTATTCCGTCGCTCCTCAATTTGTCTATCGACGAGAAAATATAGATGCCTTTTTAATAAAACGAGAATTATTTAATCTTCCCGTAGATAAAATAGAAAATGACGACCTCAGATCCCTATATATCGATGTGATAGATTCTTATGTCGATAAGATCGATCAATTTGACTCAATAGGTAGTCATAAATTCCTTTATGATTCATTACGCTATTACGGTGAACCGACCGAAAAAGATATTCGAAATGCCCAGTTTATCCTTCATATTCCAGAAGGTTTCGAAGACGAAAACCAAACCATCTTGAATGCAACTGACATAGCCAAATTATTCAAACGATTTTCGCGCAAACATCAATATGATTACCATTTAAGTATCGATGATAAGTTAATCGCGAACGCCCTGGTTTTCGGCTCGAATGTCAAAATCAATCAGGCTGCACTAATTAGCAGCAAGGATGCCATGGCATTAGCTCATCACGAACTGGGAGTACATTTGCTCACCTCCTTGAACGCTCAGGCACAACCCTTAAAAGTGTTCCAATTGGGGTGCCCAGTCAATACTAAAACCCAAGAAGGATTAGCCATATTAAGTGAATATTTGGCTGGATGTTTAACCATCAACCGATTAAAAGTTCTCGCACTACGGGTGGTAGCTGTAGCATCTCTGATTAAGGACAAAAATTTTAGACATACTTTCTTACTACTTAAGGAGCAGTACCAAATAGATGACGAACAAGCATTTAAAATCACCTCAAGAGTATATCGTGGTGGTGGTTTTACTAAAGATTATTTATACCTCCAAGGCTTTCATGAAATCCTCAATGCCTATGAAAATTCCCAAGATTTTAATAATTTGTTAATTGGGAAAACTTCTTATAGTTATTTGCCGATAATAACAAAGTTAATAAATACAGGGATCCTATATCCTCCTCTTAAGATAACCCCATCGTTTTGTACCCCAAATCAAAATAGTGAAGTTTATAAATTTATTTCTCACGCAATAAAGTAGGTTGATAACCTTATTAGTAGATATTTTGATAACTTTTTTTTATCTATAATACAATTTTATTTTTGTTTTTTTCTATTGAATTCAGTCAAATATGTTATATATTGCTTATTGAAAAGATTCAGATTTAACACTTAACCTTTTCAAATTGAATGTATTTAATTTTACTTCTTAATAAGGAAAAAACAATGACCTGGAGAAATTTAAACCCCTGGGATTGGTTTAAACATGAACATTCCAAAAAAGGTAAATCCCATACCGTTCCGGTTAAACAAGATGAACAAATGGCAACCGCTAATGTACTTAGCCCAGTGACTCAATTGCATCGAGATATTGATCGTATTTTTAACGAGGCACTTACCCCGTTTAATTTTCCGTTAATCGGTTCCGGCCTATTTGATTCGGAAATCTTGCGAAACACGCTCACTTTTCACCCAAATGTTAATGTTTCAAGTCAAGACGAGCAATATTTAGTGACGGTAGAAGCACCAGGAATGGGCGAAGATGACCTAAGCATCGATGTACATGACGGCATACTAACAATAAAAGGGAATAAAAAAGAGGAAAAAGAAGAGAAAGATGGCGATTTTTATCGAGCAGAACGCCGCTATGGAACATTTCAAAGGGTTCTTTCTTTACCTAAAGACGCGAATAGCGAAGCGATAGAAGCATCGATGAAAAATGGTGTTCTAACAATTCTTATTCCTCGCGACCCCTTGGATGAAAGCCAGGTTAAGAAGATTACAATCAATTCGAGAACGAAAATGACTACAATATTGACTCTACCCAAAATTATTACGACTCTGACAATGACGACTTATATGACGAGTACCGCTATGATCGCTGGGTTGAATAAGCCTTACTGATAGACTATTGTACTTGGTTGGACATATTGGAAAAGGCTGGGATCTCTGGTTTCCGGTTTCATGATTTAATGCACACTTGGGCCAGTTGGCACGTACAAAGTGGCACCAGTTTAGTGGAGCTTCAAGTATTAGGTGGCTGGAAAAGTTATAGACATGCTTCTAAGATATGCCCATCTCTCAAGTAACACCTTGAAAAATGCAGCCCGTAGAATAGAAATCCAAAGTGCTATCCATCTGCAAACTAGGTGCTTAACAATAGGACACTGAAAAACGCCGTAAGTTTTTATAATGGCGAAGGGAGGGAGATTCGAACTCCCGGAGGGCTACAAACCCTCGCCGGTTTTCAAGACCGGTGCTTTCAACCGCTCAGCCATCCCTCCGTGCGATTTGATGGCGTGCATTATATACAAAGAAAAAACAGAATACTAGCCTTAAAATAAAAAAATAAACTTGTTCTTGATTTTTTATCAATTTAGCATCATATTTAGCTGTATTAATAATATCAGGTTAAAGTAATTGGAGATGAAATAAATGTTAAATCAACGCGTCGAGGTAGCACCTCGTTCTCAAGAAGCGATAATAGCTACCAACAAGGTCATACGTAACACCTATACCTTATTATCAATGACTCTTTTGTTTAGTGCAATAACTGCAGGTTACGCCATGATAACCAATGCTGCACCTGTACATTGGATCATTATGCTAGTGATTTTTATAGGCGGCCCATTTTTAATTAATGCGCTAAGAAACAGTGCAATGGGCTTAGTCGCGACTTTTGCATTTACTGGCATTATGGGTTATATCCTTGGCCCCATTCTATCGATGTACCTAGCACTACCTAATGGTTCTCAAATAGTTACCATGGCAATGGGAATGACCGGTACGATTTTCCTTGGTTTATCCGGTTATGCCCTAACCAGCCGCAAAGATTTTAGCTTTATGGGCGGATTTGTTATGGTTGGCTCATTAGTCGCCATCGGTGCAATATTATTAAATATCTTCTTACAAATTCCAGCTTTGAGCTTAGCGATATCAGCCGGTGTGGTGATGTTAGTTTCTGCTGGCATTTTATATAAAACCAGTGCGATGGTTCATGGTGGCGAAACTAATTATATAATGATGACCATTTCTCTATATACCGATATCTATGTTTTATTATTACACCTTTTGAACTTATTACAGTTCTTTATGGGTGGTGATGATTAAGATATAAATAACAAAGTAATAAAAAAGCCTCATTTTATGAGGCTTTTTTATTTTGACCGAAAAATTTTAACGAATTTCCTATTGACGATGATCCCTCCTCCTCTTTCAGAGCAAGAATTAATGAGTCGAGTTGAAAATATTGCTGGATTAACTTTGGCACAATTAGCCAATCAAATATCCTGGACTACCCCCCCAAATTTATTACATAACAAGGGTTGGATCGGTCAATTACTAGAAACAGTTTTAGGTGCTTCAGCTGGCTCTCTCTCAGAGCCAGATTTTCAGTATTTAGGAATCGAACTTAAAACCATTCCAATAAAAGCCAATGGCAATGCAGCTGAAACGACTTATGTTTGTGTCGTGCCCTTGGAAAAACATCTTGGACTTACCTGGGATAAGTCGTGCGTAGCTAAAAAACTTAGGCGGGTTTTATGGATCCCTATTGAATCCAGCTCTGACATTCCCCTTTCTGACCGTCGAGTCGGAACTGGTTTTTTGTGGAGTCCCGATATTCACACCTTAACAAAGTTAAAAAATGATTGGGAAGAATTGATGGAATACGTTGCTTTAGGACAAATCGATTCTATTGATGCTAGCTATGGCGATTATTTACAAATTCGTCCAAAAGCTGCCAATGCCAAAATTCGAACGACTGGAGTAAGTCGTAGTGGAAAATATCAAGAAACGCTACCACGTGGATTTTATTTACGCACCAGTTTTACGAATAAAATAATATCAGAGTTTCAATCCGGTAATTAAAAGCCTCCTTGTGTTATAAATTGTTTTCAAATCCAAACTTGGTAAGATCTCCTAAGCGCTGATGTAGTAAAACACCCTGGAGATGATCATATTCATGCTGAATAATTCGAGCAATAAAACCACTGGCTTGAGTACTAAGAAAATTACCTAAATGATCATAGGCTTCATATTCAATATTACAATATCGACTGACTTCTCCTCTTAGTCCCGGTAAACTCAGACATCCTTCCCAAAAAACGTCTTGCTTATCACCAATAAAATTTATTTGAGGGTTTACCAGTACCATGAGAGGGACCTCGAGTTGATTTGGATAACGAGGATTATTGTGAACTTCAAGAGTGATAATACGCTTATCGATTCCAATTTGGTTAGCTGCCAGTCCAACACCATTATAATGCCGCATGGTGTCAATCATGTCACAAATATCAGATTCTAAAGGAGCACCAAATTCAGTTACCTCTTTTGCAGGTTGATATAAACTAAAGTCACCTAAAGTTTTAACTTTTTTTACTGTCATGTTTTAATATTTTCCTTAATTCTAAGATTAATATAGTTTAATCCACAATAAAAATCACCATTCATTTAGGAAGCGTTAGGCCATTATAAAAAATTTAGTTATAATAATTTCTTTTCTTATCGGCGATAAATAAAATGATCAATTTTTACTTTAAGTATGCTTCTTTAATTGTTGTTTGTATGTGTGTTTTTATTTCATTTTCTTTTGCCGAACAATCACCATCTATAGCAGCGACAATCCCTAAGCAAAATAATAATCAACAAATTTTAGAAAACATAACCAATAATTCTGAACAACTCGAAGAAAGGAAATACTATCAAATCGAATTAGTTTTATTTGAACACCGAAATGATACGGGGACTAAGTCAGAGTTTTGGCCCAGCACAAAAAATCAAAATAATATTAGCGAGTCTGAAACTGAAGCAATCGATAATAAACAAACGTTATTGAATTCCGAACTTAATCCTAAACAGACACAAAATATTTACCGTCATCTTGCCAGCTATAATTTAATCACTCAACGTTTTATTCCTTTAGATAAGGATTTTGTCACCTTGAATCCCGATCAATACTTGTTACGAGATGAGTACACACGAATAAAACAATCCTCTCATTATGATGCAATGGCTCATTTAGGATGGATTCAACCCGGCTTATCTGAGAAGGAAGCAAAATCCATTGAGTTAAATCAACACGATTGGAGCGGAAGCATAACAATTACTCTCTCGCGCTATCTACACGCTAATATTGACCTAATTTCCTCACGACAAATCTGTAAGAGTATTCCCGCTGAAACGCCAAATCCCACTAAAAATATCGAAACTCAGGTAAATGATTCTGCATCCGATAAAGCCTACGATCCCGATAAGCCAACAACAACAGAAAAAATACCAACGGTTGAGATAAGTATTGATAGTAGTGCTCCACAAGTGACCTGTTCAGAACAAGCCATTGTATTTCAACAAAGTCGAAAAATGCGCAGCCGTGAATTACATTATATTGACAATCCGGCTATGGGTATTTTAATTTTAATTACCCCAGTTGAAAAAGCCTCACAAAGTGAACAACAAGCTCCTCAACAATCTTCACCTCAGCAAATTCCACTTGAGCAAAGGAAAATTGATATAGAAAGTGCTTCTAGAAAGGTATTAGACTTAAAAAATATACTGCTTAATCGAAGATTAGTATGAATTGATGTATTCACTCAGTAGGTTTTTTACCTTTTTCATGCCTTGCTCTAGGACTAATTCGATTTTCTCCATGGTGATTTCCTCTTCACTGATCCCCGCTCCCCAGTTTGCAACGACACTGCACGAGGCATAATCTAAGCCTATTTCCCTAGCTAAAGATGCTTCAGGCATAGCTGTCATACCGACAATATCACAACCATCGTTTTTTAAACGTTTTATTTCGGCTGCTGTCTCTAACCGCGGACCTTGGGTACAAGCATATGTCGCACCATAAACGACCGGAATTTCTTCTTTCTCGGCAATATTAAATAGTGTCTCGGTAACTTTTTTATTGTATGGATAAGTAAAATCAATATGGGTCACATGCTCGAGATTATCAGCAAAAAAGGTATGTTCTCTTGAGTAGGTATAATCGATTATTTGATGTGGTAAAACTACAACTCCTGGGGCCATGGCCTCTGTAATTCCACCGACTGCATTAACAGCCAAAATTGTTGTTACTCCAATATTTTGTAATGCCCAAATATTGGCTCGATAGTTGACCTTATGGGGAGGAATATTATGAGAGGTGCCATGTCGTGCTAAAAAAACAACCGATTTATCTGCTAATTTTCCATAACTTAACAAAGATGAAGGAGAACCATAAGGGGTTTCTACACTCTCTTGATGAGTTATTTCAAGTTGTTCCAATGAGGTCAATCCAGTACCACCAATAATTGCTAACATATTACATTCCTTTTACTGCAAAAATTCCAGGCGCATTACGCAATAGGGTTTTATAATCCATTCCATAACCAAATAAATACCGATCGGGAACTTCTAAGCCCACAAAATCAGGTTTAGGGCTACATTTCCTATTATGATTTTTATGAATTAGAACACAAGAATAGACCTTTGTTGCCTTTTGTTCGATACAATAATCACGGATACTTTTAATTGTATTACCTTCGTCATGAATATCATCAATTAGTAAGATAGTACGATTTTCCATTGATAAAGAGGGATTTGAAATCCAATCCAATTCGCCACCCTTGGTATTTTCGCCATACCGTGTGGCATGAATATAGTCAATTTGCAGTGGAAAACTAAGTTTCGGTAATAGCAAACCAGCGGGAATTAAACCACCATTCATAACAGTGACTACAATGGGATTTGTATCTTTAAGTTTTTCATTAACTTCAGAAGCTAACCTATTGATTGCTTGGAATACTTCTTCTTCTGTATATAGACACTCTGCATCATCCAAGATTTCTTGACTATGGCTAAATATATCTTTTTCGTTGGTCATTTTAGTATTTAAGTATTAAAGTCTGTTAGAATTAATATGTTTGTATTTTCTTATTCACTAATTTAATAAGAACATATGATGGTTAACACCATTCGATTATAACAATTTTTGGCAAAAATATGGCAAATAAACTTTTTTCATCTAAAGAAAATTTTCGACAGACCTTTGAACAAGGTCTAGTGGATTTGCTCGATCAAGATGGTATTGGCACTTTTATCCTGGTACTCGCTAACTCAAGCTTTGATAAACATGTTCACGATTATACAGAAAGCTGTATTTTACAACGTTATGAAGAGTTAAGTAGCTATTACCAGTATGCCCTCAAAGAAGGAATTATCTTGTCTGAACCTGAAGATGATGTGTTAGTCTTCTTAAAGTTATTGGCCATATCACTTGCAAAAATCCGTGCTACTGAATTTCGACGAGAAGGAAATTGGGAGCTCCAATTTAATCATATGCGTTCATTACGCCCTGCTCGTGTTAGTAACCATGATTTTACAGGAACAGAAATTCCTTTTGACGAGCAGGCTTTTAATTTCAATAAGCCCTTCCTGCAAAAGGAAGCCTATTGGAATGGGGAGTTTTTAGGTAAACACCTATCCATATTCTATAATAAATTTCCCTTTGCCCGTTTCCATTCTCTTTTAGTCCCTGATAAAAACCTTCAAATTAATCAGCTTTTAAATTACACCTATCATGAATATATCTGGCAATTTGCCGAAAAATTTGCTGAAAGTTTACCGGGTTTGGGACTAGCCTATAATTCAATTGGTGCTTTCTCTTCGGTCAATCATCTTCATTTTCATTTCTTCATTAAAGACAATCCCCTACCCATAATGTATAAGAGATGGTCTCACAATGGAGGAAAAATAGACTACCCCTTGAATTGTCATGTATTTACCCGAATTCAAGAGTCTTGGGAGTTTATAGATTGCTTAAATAAAAAGCATATCCCTTACAATTTATTTTATTTACCAGGCAAAATTTTTTGTGTCCCTAGACGTCATCAGTGCGATGTGGCCTCACCTGATTGGAGTAGTGGATTTGCCTGGTACGAAATTAGTGGTGGTTTTACCACGTTTAATCATGATGACTTTAGTGGTCTAGATGGTGATACTTTGTTTTCAGAACTTAAAAAATTAAAAATGGATTGCGAATAAAACTTAAATTTCATCAGATAGGCTTTCGCCGTGCAATCTAAGTAAAAGTTCGGCCTCTCCTCGGGATAGCGCACAATTATCCATTAATTCATCAATAGTTGCGCCTTTTTCAGCTAATGCGATAGCCTGCTGAATTGGTTTATCAGCTTGTTCTTTTAAATCCAGTTCATCTTGTCTAGCATCCAAATTTTGCATCTGGGTGGTAATATAATTTATCCGTTGCCCAATTTCAAAAGTCGCATTATTCATCGTTTGCTGGTCTTGTACAACCCCAGTTAATCGGCTATATAATTTGGCATTAAACTTTTTTAACTGGTAAATTTCATTTTTTAAGTTAAAGACTAATACCCCCAGAGCAACAAGTGCCAAAAGGGAAACAGAAACCAAAACGAAGAGAACCATTGTTATATTCATATAAAAAAGCAGTAACCCGAACTAAATTGCTGGTATATTAATTAGATTAAACAATTTCGTCAATATTATGCTCTGATGAATCAATATACACAGGGGAAGCTTTTTCTGCTTCATCGTCTTTCTTTTTTTTCTTTTTTTTCTTATTTTCTTGCTTTTGATCAGGACGATCACGTTCATTAATACTAACGTATGGAGTTGATTTGTGCAGTTGTTCGACCTGTTTGGATTTGTTTAATGGCTCTAATGGAGTCGGTTGATTAACCGAGTCCATTGGATAAAAAGTAGACATAACTCCTCCTCATACTTTTTAAATATCAGGATAATAGAGCCAATTAGGAATGATATAAAATTAAAAACTTTCCATATCAGCCCATTCATCCTCTGTCAGTAAGCGTTCAATTTCAACCAAAATTAATAGCTCACCATTACTACTATGAACACCCAAAATATAACGGGAACTTTCATCATTTCCAACATTGGGTGTTATTTCAATTTCAGACTTAGGTATATCGGCAACTTCGGCAATACCGTCTACTAATAGACCAATAACTTGCTCGTCAGTTTCAATAATTATAATTCGAGACTCTTCTTCTAGTTCTCTTTCTGCTAAAGCAAATCGTTTACGAGTGTCGATTACCGTTACCACATTACCACGCAGATTTATAATCCCCAAAATATAATCAGGAGCACCAGGTACAGGAGCAATCTCGATATTTCTAAGTACTTCTTTTACTTGCATTACATTGATGCCGTATTTTTCGCCTTCTAGCATAAATGTAACCCATTGGGTTATGGGATCAATTTCCTGACTTTTTTCAAAATCGTATTCCATGAGTCATCCTTATAATTAGTACTGTTTATACCTTTATCGGCAATTATATTATTTTTATTAGTGAATAAAAGTTATAACTTCATTTTTTTATCTTATTTCTTCTTTGATTCACTTTTTAACAGACTATCTTTACCTGTTTTAAGCATAGACGCAAATTCTTTACCGTCCAGTAGTGCACACATCTGTTCTTTAACTGTGCCTAATAACCAACGCCGTTGGGTTTGTTCTGTGCGCCATTTAACGGCATCAGCAGCTATAGTGCGAATTCCTAGAACTTGCTCACAAGCTAATCCCCAATTACCATCATCAATCATAATAATATTATTAAACTGAGTACGTTTTTTAATTAATCGACGCACCTGATTGGGCGGAAAAACTTGTTGTAGAGTATCAATAATTGGCACACTTTTACCTCGAAATTGTAACAATCCCAAATACCATTTTTCGTGCCCCGGCATTGGAGTAATATAATCTTTTCCCCACTCAACTATACCATTTAATTCTAACAGGGGTATTGCTAGTTTTAGTCCAGCCACATCAAAAAATAATGCTTGAAAAGAAGGTTCAGCCCAGTTTGGTGCCAAATTTTTGGCTCTCTGAGTATGCGGAGAAACCGGCAAGGTACTAATCTCTAATCCAGTATTAATAATGCTTGTTTCGGAGACCTGATCATTTATATCTTGATTGCTATTAAGTATAAATTGTTCCGCTTTTAGAACCTTTTCTTTTTGTTCTATCGCTTCTATTTCTGCCAAAGTCGGTACTTTAGGTAAAAATAAACTTAAATTCAAATCCGGTGCATCACTAAAATTGGGTTTATTTTCATTATTTTTAACTTTAACTTGTGGCTCAGCTGCTGCTTTTTCCGTCACATTATTGCCATTGAATAATTCTTCTTTACTTTCAATAGGAGGACTGCCAAATTCCGAAGCTTCTGGGCTTGCCTTTATATTATTAGTCTTTTCTGCAAATGCAGAGAATGCTGAAATAGAAGCCTTATCAACTTGAAGATTCGGCTCATGCGATTGAATAGAAAAAGAAGACGTTGAACTGTCCTCCTTTACACTTTGCTCGGCTTCAGAAGAACTAACTTTTGAACGTAATTGCTGCGATTTATTTTGCTCTCGGCTATTGCTAATACCTCTTTCATTTAAAACAGAACTATTGGCAACTTTAGTTTCACAAACAATATGGGTGGATTGATGATTGATTTGTGCAGCAACATATTCATCTGTTTTTTCAGTCAACGCATTATTTTCGGCAGCAATCCGGGCTGACTTTTTTTCAGATAAAGAAATTACACTATCGGAATTACCTGGCACTTGTTTATTGTTAGAGTTTTTGCTTTGCTGATTTTTTAAAAATTGACTGCGTGGTACCAATACCTGTTTATTTTCTTTGCCTTCTTCATCTTTGGCAGATAAACTAATTTTAGCAGACTGCTGTTTTCTTTCAATTTGTCTCTGTTGTTTGCGCTGCTGAATTTGTTTTTGGCGATCTAAAAGTTTTTGACGATATATATCATGACTATCCTCTAATTCGACCGTGTCTCTAATATTAGAGATACTAGAATTTTGGTCATGAGGTTTTTCAGAGCTACGATTATGTTGGTTGTTTGAAGAATTAGAATCAGCCTGATTTGATCCAAGTAAGCTTTCTTTGAGCAAATCTTTTTTCTCTTCCCGGATCGAGTTTCTAGTTTCCGTTTTATTACTAACACTTAAATACTTACTTGATAAACTGCCTTCGTTTATTAATGATTCAGTATTTTTTTTGCCACTGTTAAGGATTTCATCCTTTTTTTCAATCAAATTGCTAGATTTTAATTCTGGATCGAGTGATGGCGTATTTTCGCCACTTTCTTTAAAAGGACTTTCTTGTACTGAAGCTTTTTCTGGAATTTCTTCTGAAATTTTATTTGAAGTTTCTTCTTCAGTTAATTGGTCATTATTAATACTATCTATGGAATCAGAATCATCTAATTGTTCAAAAACAGAAACACCAAGTAAAGAATCAAGGTACAAGCCCAATGCTTCCTTTTGAGCGGCCAATTTTGTTTTATTATTAGATTCTTGAGACATAACCAATTATCCTGTTGCTCTATCATCAACTGATTTGCTATTGGTTAAAAGTTCATCCATCAACACATTATAAGATGCAGCACCTCTAGTAGTATTATTATGTATGGGAAGCGGAATTCCAAGCATTGATGCTTCGCGAAATTTGGTATCTACCGGAATAACTGTTTTTGAAAGTTTACTACTCGGATAGCGACGACGGAGAATCCGCAGGGTTTCTAAGGAGGCTCTTGTACGTCTATCGTATAATGTAGGAATAATGGTATAACGTAAGGGCCTTTTACGAGCCCGATTTATCATTGTTAGCGTATTCAGCATACGCTCTAAACCTTTTAAAGCCAGAAATTCAGTCTGCACAGGGATAAGCAGCTTATCACATGCTGCTAAGGCATTTATCATTAGTACACCTAGCATTGGCGGACAGTCTATAAATACATGCTGATATTGATCTTGTAAGGCTAATAAAGCACGCGCTAATACAAGTCCCATACCATCTTGGGTTCCTAACTGCCGATCTAATGTAGCTAATGCAGTGGAAGAAGGTAAGATGTCCAGGTTAGGAAAGCGAGTCTTTAAAACCAATGTATTGGCATCAAATTTTTCTTTATTAACTGCCCTTTGAAATAATTGATAAACGCCGTGTTCCAGTTCATCTGGATCTCGACCAAAATAACTCGTCATGGAACCATGGGGATCTAAATCAACAAGAAGTGTTTTTTCGCCACGCAGAGATAACCATCCTGACAAGGAGATTGCTGTCGTGGTTTTTCCAACCCCACCTTTTTGATTTGCTACTGCCCAAATATTCACTAAAGTTATTCCAATAATTTGACACGTTTAAATAATTTCTAGTTTTTTATAGTTCAAGCAAATTACGAGCCAACTTTTAAAATTGTCATTTTTAAAAATCGATTAAACTTTTTGACTCACTATCAAATTGTTCCGGCTCATCTTCAAATTTCGGTATGCTTTTGGCTTTATCAGGAGTTGTTTTTATGACTTTTCGAGAATTGTTTGCCCCTAATACAACTAAGTTTACCCGCCGATTAGCATTTCTTCCTGCTTCGGTTTTATTGTCAGCCTTAGGCCGATATTCACCATACCCAATGGCTTGCATTTTTTCGGGATTTACTCCTTCATCTTCAAAAAGATGCACCACACTCGCTGCTCGAGCTGAGGATAGTTCCCAGTTTGAGGGGAATCGAGCTGTGTTTATTGGCTGGTTATCGGTAAAACCTTCTACTTGAACAAAGTTTTTATAGCCTTTAATAATTTTTGCTAAAGAAGCTAATACATCTTCCGCATCCTCGGATAAAGTTGCTCCTCCACTTTGAAATAGAATACTGGATTTAATTTCAATTTCTAACCAATTTTCATTTTGATTGATTGCCACCAAACCTTTTTTGATTAATTCGTCAACTTCATTAGTGACATTTTCGGCGATTTCTTCTAAAGTCGGATTTCTTTCTTCCGGCAGAGGCGGAGACTCTTCAGGTATAGGTAGTTCAATTAATTGCGGTTCTGTTTCAGGTTTAGTTGGTGTAGTTAATGGATTTTCAAATTCGATGACATTCAGACTCGATCCCTGACTATCAAAAACTTGCTGCAATGAATCCGAAAGTACCCGATATTTCCCGTCATTAACCGATGAAATTGAATACATAACCACGAAGAAAGCAAATAATAAAGTAATAAAGTCGGCATAAGAAACTAACCAACGCTCTAAGTTAGTATGTTCCTCATGTTTTTTTCTTTTCCTTCGAGACATAAAACACCTTCATTAAATTTTAGACGGTTGGTTTAGCCGTTTTATCCAAATAGCCATCTAGCTTTCTCTCTATATTACGAGGATTTTCCCCTTCAGCAATTGAGACTAGACCTTCCACAACCATTTCTCGATAACGCGCTTCATGACCGACTATTGTTTTAAGCTTAGTGGATATCGGAATAAATATTAAGTTTGCCATTCCAACGCCATAAATAGTAGCAACAAATGCAACAGCAATACCGCTACCCAAGCTGGAAGGATCGGATAGGTTTTGCATAACATGAATCAACCCCATTACTGCTCCAATAATTCCAATTGTTGGGCTAAATCCTCCCATTGATTCAAATACTTTTGCACCTAAATTGTCAAATTCTTCTTTAGCGTCAATTTCTAATTCGAGAATATCCCGCATTACGTCAGGATCACCACCATCTACGAGAAGTTCAAGACCTTTGCGAGCAAAAAGGTCTTCTTCTACATCGGCAACTGATTCTAAACCTAATATTCCTTCCTTACGAGCAATATTACTCCAAGCGACTACTTTATCTATCATATCTTGTTTATGTAAACGTGGAGGAAGAAAAACCCATGGAAACATACGTAAAGCCCGTAAAAAAACAGCCACAGGGGCTTGTAACATAACGGCGCCAATAGTTCCGCCAAATACAATCAATGCTGCTGGACCATTGACTAAGGTAGATAAATGCCCACCTTCTAGAAATTGACCAACCAAAATGGCACCAATGCCAAGGATAAGTCCGAATATGCTTAAAAAATCTATCATATATACCCAATATTTTTAAATTTGTTATTATTATATCCGGAAAAACGATTAAATATTTCCTAAAATGGAAAAAAATTCATCTACAGTTCTCAATTTGTTATGAACTATATCAGGAGGGGAATAAGGATTGGGACATCAAAATAAATCATTTTTATACTTAGAGTTCTATTAATTTAAAGAAAACTCTATGACCGATAATGACCGCTCAGAATAGATATGAGCAGCCAACGATATTTATCTTACCCGTGATACCATTAAACTCGGTATATCAACTATCAAGGCAATTTTTCCATCACCCGTAATTGTGGCTCCTGCCAGTCCATCTGTTCCTTGCAATAGAGCTCCCAAAGGTTTAATCACCACTTCTTCTTGGCCAATTAAATGGTTTACGACAAATCCAACCTTTTTTGTCCCGACATGGACAACCACTACATGACCTTGCTCAGGCAATTCATCGTATTCAGCCCCCTTAACCAACCAACGCGTCAAATAAAATAGTGGTAATGGTTTATTTCGTACCATTATAACCATTTGGCCATCTACCGTATTAGTTTTAGTAAGGTCTAAATGGAAAATCTCATTAACACTGACCAAAGGTAAAGCAAAGGCTTGATCTTTTAGCTTAACCATCAAGGTAGGCATAATTGCTAATGTTAAAGGTACTTTAATGGCAATGACGGTACCAACACCAAGCTCGGATTCAATTTCAACAGCACCATTTAGTTGGGCAATACGAGTTTTAACCACATCCATTCCCACGCCACGCCCAGACACATCAGAAATTACATCTTTGGTGGATAAACCGGGCAAAAAGATTAAATTGAAACATTCACCTCTATCTAAACGAGCCGCAGTTTCTTCATCCATTAAACCTTTTTCTACGACTTTTCTTCTTAATGACTCAGGATCCATACCGGAACCATCGTCTTCAATAGAAAGTAGAATATGATCACCCTCTTGTTCCGCCGACAAGGTAACTGTACCTTGTCTCGATTTGCCGGATTTTTCTCGCTCTTCGGGACTTTCTACGCCATGATCAACCGCATTTCTAACCAAGTGAACCAAGGGATCAGCCAAAGCTTCAACCAAATTTTTGTCTAAGTCAGTTTCTTCCCCAACTAATACCAATTTAACTTCTTTTTTCATGCTCCGAGATATATCACGAACGACTCGAGGAAAACGTCCAAATACCTTTTTAATGGGCTGCATTCGTGTTTTCATCACAGACATCTGTAGATCTGAAGTAACAACATCTAAACTACTTACAGCCTTAGACATATCATCATCAGCAATTTTATGTTCCAAGGTAACCAGACGATTTCTTACCAATACTAATTCCCCGACCATATTCATAATATCGTCTAAACGTTTAGTATCTACCCTTACTGTAGTTTCGGATTGAACAGAGGGTACTTCATTCTTTTTAGCCGGTTTAGGTTTGACCGCAGTTGGTTTTGCCTCTGCAGCGGCAGCGGCATTAGTTTCAGCTTCAGGTACGGTTTGTGGTTCTTCTATATTTTCATTTTTCGGTTCGGGAACTACTTCTGACGCTTTTTGTAACTCACCTTCTTTAACGTCTTCTTTTGCATCTGTACTAGCATTGTTTTCTTCACCCGGCACTCCTACAAACTTTCCTTTCCCATGCAATTCATCGAGTAAGTCTTCAAACTCACTATCAGAAATTTCATCATCGGCCAGAGGTTTTTCCTCTTTCTTTTCAGATGGAGTTTGTTTTGGTTCAGTTGCTCCTGCCTCTGACACCGGACTATCTATATTAGACGCATTAAATTGCCCTTTACCATGCAATTGATCCAATAACTCATCAAATTCTTCTTCTGTGATTTCATCACTTTCTGGTTCAGTAGCTGATTCTCCAGCACCAATATCAAATAAGTCGTCACCCTGACCATTGTCACCCGACAAATCCATAAAACCATCATTAGAATCATTGGATAAATCGATGAACCCATCATCATCATTATTTTCCGCTGGGGGTTGATCAGCATTTTCATCATCTAAGGCATCAAGTAGATGTTCAAATTCTTCGTCGGTAATATCTTCATTTTCTGAAGAAGCTTGTTCAGCAGCAGCAGGTTCTTCAGTGGGAGGTGGAGCAGGAGCCGGAGCGTCTTCGCCTTTAATAATCGCATCTAAAGCTGCTAATTGAGCAGGATCTGCATCTTCGGGTTCGGTTCCAGCTCGAAGATTATCAAACATCTCATTAAGACTATCAAGCACTGGTAACATAACATCCATGATTCGGGCGTTAACATGTAATTCACCATTTCTTAATAGATTAAAGACATCTTCTGCCCGATGACACAATTCAACCAATGGCTCTAAACCAAGGAACCCAGCACCACCTTTAATGGTATGGAAACTACGGAATACTGAATTAAGCAAATCAGCGTCTTCAGGACGTTGTTCTAACTCAACCATTTCTTCATTAAGGGTGTCAATTATTTCCCCGGCTTCTACCAAAAAATCCTGTAGAATCTCATCATCAGCATTAAATGACATAACTTGTACCTTTAAAATCCCAGACTTGACAAGAGGTCATCGACCTCATCTTGACCAGAAACAGTTTCTTGTTCATCTGCCAGTCCAGGGATTACCGGACCATCCAGTGAGTTCTTTGTATCTTTTTGTTCTGGCTGTTTAGAATTACCTTCGACACTTATATGTTTACTAGCGATGCGGATTAAGTTAACCATACTAGTTTCTACATCTTCAACCAGTTTGATTACTCTAAATATTACCTGTCCGGTAATATCTTGAAAATCCTGCGCCATTAGTACTTCATTTAAGTTTTGTTTAAGCGTCTCTCCATCTTTATTGGCAGCTTCCAGAAAACCTTTAATTTTTTTACTTAATTCTCTAAATTCTTCTGGCTTCATTTCTTTTTTAGTAAGTCGTTCCCAACTGGTTGCAATGTCAGTAGCAGAATTAACCAATGATTCGCATAAAGGAATGGAGTTTTCGACATGAGTCATTGTGACATCAGCGGCTTGTTTAGTTTTGCTAACTACGAAATTAAGACGTTCTGTTGCATCGGCAATTTCATTATTAGTTAATTCCATAAGACGGCTATCGCCACTGAATTCACTTAAAGCCTCATGGAAATCTCGAGTTAATTTTCCTAATTCACGGTATAAAGAGGTTTCTCTTGAAGCGGTCATCTCATCCAAAAGATTATTAACTTCTTCTTCTTTACCTTCTTCAGACCATTTAACTAATAATTTTGCGCGTTCGATAAATTCTTGGTCTATCGTTGTTGATTCAGACACCGATATATTCTCCAAAATAAAAAATGATGATTCGACAAACTATCTTATTCCTTGATAGTTCTTAGCACATGAAACAATATCCAAACAAATGTAATCTGTTGGCAAAAGATCTCAATCTTTTTTATTTATCCCACACGTTCGAAGATTTTATCAATTTTTTCTTTTAGAGTTGCAGCAGTAAATGGTTTAACGATATATCCATTTACACCGGCTTGGGCCGCTTCAATAATTTGCTCACGCTTTTGTTCAGCTGTCACCATCAAAACTGGCATGGTGGCCATTTTTTCATCAGCTCTAACAGCTTTTAAAAGATCAATTCCTTGCATTCCTGGCATATTCCAGTCAGTCACTAAGAAATCAATACCGCCTGCTTTTAAAATGGGCAGAGCGGTTAGACCATCATCAGCTTCAACCGTGTTGGTAAATCCAAGATCACGAAGTAAGTTTTTGATGATTCTGCGCATTGTTGAAAAGTCATCAACAATCAGAATTTTGATATCTTTGTTCAATTCAGTCTCCTGCTTTCACTGACACAATTGTAAAAATTTAAAATTGTTTTATTCTACTCTAATTTATGACGACTTTGCATCTAGCAATTCATTACAAATAATAGTAGATTCCGCACATACCGTTAATATCTATGTCGGCAGTCGAATTTAAAACATTAACTATTATATGAAAGATAATTCATAACATAAACTTTTTCTATATTTATAAACAATAGAGACTTGAGTTAATAGAGACCAAAGGTAATTGAGAATTTTATAGATTTCCAGATATATACCCAAACCACCTGTAAATGCAAGGTAGATTGGATATAAGAAGTTTTCTAGGGTAATAGTGAAACAGCTATTAAGGAAACCGCATAATAGTAAAAAATTACAGATTTTAGACAATCGATAGATTAGAACGATAAAGAAGCCCAACAAGAAAAACAAGACAGCGATACAAGCCAGTTTATTGACAAAGCATTCCCCTCCCCCAACCACTGCTTTGTCTGTCCGGCTTTATTTTTTTACGATTTAAATTTTAACCTTTTGCTTCTTCAATTATTTTTTTTAACTTGGTTTGTAATCTTATCATTGCCTGCGAATGAATTTGGCTAACTCGTGACTCTGTCACTCCCAAAACAAGGCCAATTTCACGTAGATTTAGCTCCTCATCATAATAGAGTGACATAATCAGGCTTTCCCTTTGAGGAAGCTCACTGATTGCTTGAGCCACTATCTTTCGCATATCTTCTTTTTGCAAACCGTCAACAATCAAAGGCTGTCGATTTGGAATATGTTCTATAATGGAGTCATCATTAATTCCCAAGTCTTCAAAACTTAGGACGCGATGTGTGGTAGTATCCAGCAACATGTGGTGATACTCATCTAAAGAAACTCCAAGCTCCTCAGCAATTTCGCTGGCTGAAGCTTCACGTCCTTTTTCATTTTCCACTTCGGTAATGACTTTAGAAATCATACGTGTATTGCGATGTACCGAGCGAGGAGTCCAATCATTTTTTCGTATCTCATCTAACATGGCTCCTCGAATTCGAATCCCTGCATAGGTTTCAAAACTAGCTCCTTGAGTTTCATCAAAGTTTTTTGCAGCTTCGATTAACCCCACCATTCCGGATTGAATTAAATCCTCAACCTGAACCTGTGCTGGTAATTTACCTTTCAAATGAAAGGCTATACGCTTAACCATATCCAGATGTTGCTCGACCAAATGGTTAGTTTGATCCTGCTGAAAGGTTTCTGTATAAAATGCTGTATTATACATGACTATATCTCCGCAGATGTCAATTAGCTTAGCTCTTTTTAGTGCTTCTAATTAACTGTTATTATTATATGCAATTAAACGTTCCACAAAAAATTCCAGTTGTCCTCCAGGAGTTTTTGCAAATGGCCAACGTACAATTTTTTGTGACATTTGATAAAAGGCTTTTGCAGCTGGGCTGCTTGGAAAAGCCAACGTCACAGGTTTTTGTTTTTGTACGGCCATTTTTACACTCTTGTCGTATGGGACAGCGCCTAAAAAGTCCAGTGATACATCTAAAAATTTATCGGTTACCATCATAATCTTGTTAAAAAGCATTCGTCCTTCCTGGACTCCATGTGCCATATTGGCTAACACCCGAAAACGAGTAATATCATGTTCCTTGTTTAATACTTTTATCAAGGCATAAGCATCGGTAATCGACGCTGGTTCATCGCAAACAACTACAATTACATCTTGAGCTGCTTTGCAAAAATTAATGACTGAATTATCAATACCCGCAGCAGTGTCAATAATTAGTACATCAACTTCTTCTGTTAAATCACTAAATGCATGAATTATGCCAGCATTTTCTGCATTGCTTAATCCAGCCATTGAAGAGACTCCAGAAGATGCTGGAATAACTCTTAACCCACCAGGACCATCCAATATAATTTCGGATAGTTCTCTCTCACCACTTAAAACATGTGCAAGATTAAACCGAGGATGTAAGCCCAACATAATGTCTATGTTTGCCAATCCTAAATCAGCATCCATTATCATTACTTTTTGGCCCAGTTTGCTCAAGGCTATACCTATATTGACACTGACATTAGTTTTTCCAACTCCACCTTTGCCACTACTAACTGCTAATACCCTTACTGGATGCCCTTGTGTCATACGACGTAACCCCTCGGCTTGATCAAAACTATTTACTTCAGCCATTTGCATGTAATAACTCTCCTGCAAAAGACATTGCTATGTCGCTATAATCATAAGCATCTTTGTACTCGCGAACAATACCCATTGCAGTTTTTAATAGCTGATTTACTCGTCCGGGGTGAATATCTTCCGGAACTTTCTGACCGTCGGTTACGTAATGAAGGGTTAATTGGTGTTCCAAAATTACGGATAAAATGCCACCCAAAGAAGTAGACTCATCCAATTTTGAGACAATACAACCATCCAAGCCATAACTATTAAATACTTCAACCACCTCGCTAACAGCTGAACTTTGGGCAGAAGCAGATAAGACTGCCAATAATTTGACGTCAGTATGAGCATTTTTTAGCATGGCTAATTGTTCTGTCATACGGATATCACGCTGATTCATCCCTGCTGTGTCAATGAGTACTAAACGTTTATCTTCCAAACGCTTTAAAATTGAAGCTAATTCTTTTTCATTTGAAGCAATATAAACGGGAACTCGTAATAATTGACCATAGGTTTTTAATTGTTCCTGAGCACCAATTCGAAAGCTATCTGTACTAACTAAAGCTAATTCTTCCGCATCATAACGAAGTGTGAAGCGAGCAGCTAATTTAGCAATGCTTGTCGTTTTACCGACACCGGTAGGACCGACCAATGCGATTTTTCCACCTTGATTAATAATATCTTCTTCAGCAACATTTACACCTTTGGCAATAATTGCTAGTGATTTTTTCCAGGCCTCTTCAAGACTATCTTTTTCACTTAACTGTCTCAGGATTGTTTCACAAATGCTGGGCCGCAAGCCTAGTTTGCATAAACGTTGTAATAACTCTGCGCGATGAGGATTATTTCGATTGAAATTTCCCCAGGCTAGGCCTGACATTTGGCTTTGCAACATATCTTTCAATGCCTGAATTTCTTCTTTCATTGAAACCAACATGGGATCCTGGCTCCATTCTACTTTAGCCTGGTGTTCTGTTTGTTTAACCTTTTTTCGCTGTGGCTTATCATAAGTATTGCTTTTGCTGCTCGCACTAATTTGTCTATCATTAAACCTTTTTTTGTTTTTTTCCATTAAAAGCGCTTCATAATCAAAGGGATTGATTTCACTTTCTTCCGGCTCATTCGTCGAAGCTATAGCCGTTTTTGCTAGTAAATCAGAAAAATCAGCCTTATCTAAAACTGAGTTTACTCTACCCTCTGAAATGTGAGGTTCTTTTTTGCTTTTTCTTATTTTACGTGCCTGGGAAAAACTGACGACATCTTCTTTTAATACATCATCTTTATTTAATCTGGCCAAATTATCCGATTGACGTTGTTTTAAGGATTCCATCCATTTAGGTGAAGGCTCTGGTTTAGCTTTATGATTTCGAGAAAAGGTTGCTGGATTATCTAGAGCAGTTTCAAGTTCTGTTTTTTTAAGCATCGGGCTAGGTGGAATTTTATCCGCAATAGACTCCTGTATTTTGCTCTCATCATAGTCAATAGCAGCAACTAACTCGACTCCACCTTCAACTTTATTATTAGAAAGTATGACTGCATCAGAACCTAATTCTTCCTTGACTTGACGCAATGCATCTCGAAGCCCCTTGGCATAAAAACGTCTGATTTTCATAATTTCTAACTCCTTTTCCTTCACCGACCTAAATGACATAAATATTTATGTACAATTTGTTTTTTAATTTTGACCTACTGTCGACACAATCTTAATTTGCATATTATCTGGTACTTCGTTATATGCCAGTACGCTTAATTGTGGTATCGAGTGCTTAACAAACTTAGCCAACATATGTCGGACTCCTGCAGAGACTAATAAAATTGCGGGTTGTCCCAGACCTTCTTGCATTTGAGCACTTTCTATTAAAGAACCATGCAATCTTTCGGCCAACCCTGGTTCAATTCCACCGCCTTCATCTGACATTTGTAAAGATTGAAGCATAATCTGTTCTAAAGAAGGCTCTAAGGTGATTACAGGGAGTTCATTACCTAGGCCATTAATGTGTTGAACTATCATTCGACCTAAAGCAACCCTAACAACTGACGTCAATAAATTGGCATCCTGAGTATGACTGGCATTATCCGCCAAACATTCGGCTATAGTTCTAAAGTCTTTAACTGGAATACCTTCAGATAATAAATTTTGTAATATTCTAACCACGACATTTAAAGGTAAAAGTTTAGGCACAAGATCTTCAACTAATTTAGGCGATGTCGCACCTAATCGGTCAAGCAGATGTTGGGTTTCTTCATGGCCTAATAATTCATGAGCATTTTCTTGCAATAATTTACTTAAATGAGTGGCTATCACCGTATTCGCATCAACCACCGTATATCCAAGTGTTTGTGCTTGTTCTTTATCTGCCACATCAACCCATACCGCTTCTAAGCCAAAAGCTGGGTCGAGTGCTTTAACACCTGCGATATCACCAAATACTTGACCTGGATTAATGGCCATATCTTTATCGGGGTGAACCTCTGCTTCGCCAACAGACACCCCCATTAAAGTAATCCGATACACATTAGGAGGGAGATCTAAATTATCTCGAATATGCACGGGTGGCACCAAGAACCCTAAATCTTGGGAAAGTTTTTTCCTTACGCCTTTAATACGCGTCATTAACTGACCACCCTGTTGTCTATCAACCATTGGGATTAAGCGATAACCTACCTCCAAACCGATGGCATCAACAGGCATAACATCATCCCAACTTAACTCACGTGTTTCATGCGGCTCTTCCTGAGCCTCCAAGGCTTGCTGTTGTTCTTCTTCAACTTTTACCAGCTCAGTCGTTTGCTTTTTCTGACGGAACCAAACAACTCCCCCTAAAATGCCAGCAAATCCTAAAAAAGCAATATGTGGCATCCCGGGAACTAAGCCAATTAATCCCATTATGACAGCGGCGGTGGATAAAATTTTGGTTTTGCTGAATAACTGTTTATTAAATTGCCCAGAAACTTCTTTATCATTATTTTCTCGGGTGACAAGAATACCAGCAGCTGTTGACAATACCAAAGAAGGAATTTGTGCGGCTAAACCATCACCAATCGTTAATAAAATAAAGGTTTGCGCGGCTTCAGATGCCGTTAAATCATGCTGAATAACTCCAATTAAGAATCCACCAATAACATTGATTAAGGTAATTAAAATACCTGCAATAGCATCACCTCTGACAAATTTACTCGCTCCATCCATAGAGCCGTAGAAATCTGCTTCTCTAGTTACATCTTCTCGTCTTTCTTTAGCTTCATCTTGATCAATTAAACCAGCATTTAAATCCGCATCAATTGCCATCTGTTTTCCTGGCATACTGTCTAAAGTAAAACGCGCATTTACTTCAGCAATTCTACCCGCACCTTTTGTCACTACCACAAAATTAATAATAATCAATATGATAAAAATGACTAAACCAACGGCAAAGTTACCACCAATCACAACTTCTCCAAAGGATTCGATAACTTTTCCTGCAGCTCCAGGACCTTCATGACCGTATAACAATACCACTCGAGTAGACGCAACATTTAAAGAAAGTCTTAATAAGGTGGCAATTAATATCACCATGGGAAATATAGAGAAATCTAATGGCCGCTGAGCATAAATCGTGACCATTAAAATAATCAGGGCAAGCGTTATATTAAATGTAAAAAAAAGGTCGAGTAGGAAAGGAGGAAGAGGCAATATAACCATTGCCAGCATACCAACCAATAATATTGGAGTTCCCATTCCACTTTTTAAAGATGTTGTAAAGCGATCTAAAACTGCTTGCTCAGCCGCCATAATAATACCTATTGACAATTTATTGACTAGTTAAAACACTTACAGCAATAATTAAGCCAATAGATAAATGAAGAGCAATAAAATGGAATTATGAATGGACGAGCAACCAATCATCAATTAGGTCCATTTAAAATTTTATACCTTAAAACGAGTAATCATTCCCTGTAGCTCTTGAGAGAGCGTTTTTAATGAGGAACTGGACTTGGTTGCCTTAATGAGGCGTTCAACATTAGCAGAAACGCTTTGATTAACTTGGTTAATATTTTGATTAATTTCTGCTACCGAGGATTTTTGTTCACCAATTGCCTGATTAATTTCAATGTTCTTATTCAAAATATCTGTTACCATTGGTGCGATAACAGAAAATGAAGTCGTCGTGTCATTAGACAAATTGACACACTGCTGTACTTCTTCTTGACTACTTTTCATGGCATTCACTGCCTTCACAGCTCCCCCACATAAACTATCAATCATTTTTTCGATTTCTAAAGTTGAATCTTGCGTTTTACTGGCTAAGGTACGCACTTCATCAGCAACAACAGCAAAACCTCGTCCTTGTTCTCCAGCTCGAGCTGCTTCAATAGCCGCATTAAGTGCCAACAGATTAGTTTGTTCGGCAATTCCTTTAATTACATCTAATACACTACTTATAGTTTCCGTTTCTTCCGAAAGTTTATTGATAACATCCGAAGCTTGTTCAATTTCGGTAGAAATTTTTTCTATGGAGAGCATCATTTTATTGATAATTTGCCCACCTTTATTAACTTCCGTATTGGTCTCCTTGGCACTACTAGCCATATCTTCAGATGATACAGCAATATTACTAATCGCTGATTCTACATGAGCAACAGATTGGCCAACTTGAACAATACTGCCTTGTTGTTCATCTAGACCCGATTGATTCTGACGGTTTACTGACTCTACGTCTTCAGCAGACGAGTTCACTTGATCGGCTAGCTCAGAAATACGACTAACTAACTCCCTAAGACCTTGGATGGTATTTAATATGGCATTCTGTATTTCTGAAATCTCATCCTTGTTATTATTATGTTCCAGATTTAAAGTGAGATCTCCTTCAGAAACAGCCTTTAAAGAGTGACTAAGATTATGGATAGGTTTCAAAGACATACCTAAATACCAATATATTAAAGCAACAGATAATAAACATATGGAAACCAAAATAATAGTGGCAACTATATCGGTTTGGGCCTGAGCTTTGTGTGTTGCTGTTGCATCAACTACAGAAACTATATTGGCGACAGTATCATTATTGATATCTTTAACCGGAATGACAGAAATAGAAAAATATAAATCATCTTGTTTAATTTGATAGTGTTTCCCCTGTTCTAGAGGTAGATTTAATTCGGTTAGTGTTTTCTCGATAGCATAGTCAGAAAAAGACTCCATTTGCCCCGATTGGTACACTAAAAACAAGTTGGACCCTTGACTTTTTCTTAACGCATTAATTGCTTTTTTAAGTGATAATGAATAAATCCCCGAAGCGATTTTTTTTCCTCGATTGGTAATCGGAAATGCTAGTTTTAAGGCAGGTTTGCCATCCGTGTCTTGAATAACGGCAGGAGCATTTTTACCACTATTAATAACCTTACTCACTAATGTTTTAGTCCCTATTGCGGAATTACCATTAGTAGAATGAAACAACCCTGTACCGTCAGAAGCAATAATTTCCAGGGCATCAATTACCCCTTTACCTTCAGCAATATTAAAAGCTGGAGCCGCATTATCTTTAATTTCTGCTATATTATTTTTAGCAATAGCTTTTTTTAATGGTCGGCTGCGTGTTACACCTTTAACATTGTCCTCCATTTTTAAAAATAGATTATTTTTTACCAAGTCCCACAGTTGAGTATTGGACTCAATTAAACTTGCATCATTTTGACCTTGTGCCTGTTTTGATACTATATGTCCATAATAAAAACCGCCTCCCATAACTATGGCCAACGCTGCGAGTGATGCAATAGCTATACGATTTTTTAATTTCATAAATACCTCTGACTTCCCGGTTACCCTTCTATAACGACAAGGTAACCAGGTTTTTATTTTTAATTAGTTATTCAGATGGATAACCTGCTTTTTTCCATGCAGGGAATCCGTCTCTATAATAATAGACTTTACTGAACCCCCATGATACTGCTTTCATACAGGCATCCGAACTTCTTAAACACTTTTCACCATTGCAATAGAAAATAACGGGCTCATCTTTTTTTAGTTCTTTTAGTAAACTTGCTTCGCTAAAATTACTTTTAATATTTAAGTGAACCGCATCCTGTACACGACCAACTTCCCAGTCAGAATCCCTTCTCACATCAACAAATAATACGCCTTGATCAAACAATTTTTTTGCCTCGTCAGTCGTCACCGTGGTCGCACCTTCTACGGTCATCGGTGAAATTTTATCACTGGCAGTAGAAATACCAGTCAACAACAGACAAAAAACTGCTAAAATTAAGTTTTTATAGATTGATTTATTTTTATAAGTAGTCATATCTTCCCCTTTTGATGTATATCGACAATTAAAAAAATGACTTTAGAAATAAGCAAGCCTATTTCATTAATAAAGTCCCCTTTAATATAAAGGAAACATTTGAAACTTGCACTAAAAAAAAACCAATCTAAAATTATAAAAAAAAGCCTCGTAATATTTATTGACAAAATAGGCGGTAAAAGCATATGGCTCGTAATCTTTCCTTATCCCAAGCAGCTCGTTTAATCGGAGTAACACGAAAAGATATTCAAAATAAAATTCAGCAAAACAAACTGATAGTCATGGAAGGCACAGTCTTATTAGAAGACTTAAAAAAGGCCTATCCAGAGGCTAAGTTTGAAGATAATACAATGTTAGAGAAAACTCAGAAACTTATGGAGGACGCAGTTTATAAAATGTCTAAAGATGAGCATGAGGGTGCTCAATTAAATGCTCTCAGTCGACGTGCTTATAAACTAAATCAACAATTAGCACAACAAAAAGCTAAGGCCGATTTTTATGAACAGATAGTCAATCAACTAAAACAAAAATTTATCCAAATATCACCATCTAAAACGGATACAACTCAAATCGTAGAAATCCAACAATGGCTCAATAAAAGCTTAGAAAATTACCACATTCCCTCAGAAACCGAAGAAGCAACAATTACTGACCAAATAGAACAATTTATGCAGCCACATGTGCGCTTATTACCCAGCCGTCATGACTTTGTATCTGATAAATCACAAACTTTATTGGAGTCAGCACTTGCCTCGGGTCTAGCTGTCGATTATGGATGCAATAATGGTCAATGTGGAAAATGTAAAGTAAAACTATTATCAGGAAAGGTTAAACAGACGAAACATTCTGATTATGTGTTTGATCAACAGGAAAAAAACGACAACTATATTTTAAGCTGTATTAATAGTGCAGTAAGCGACATTGTACTAGAGACAAAAGAAGCGGTTTGCGTAGAAGATATTCCCAAACAAACAATAAACTGTAAAATCAAGTCTTTAGAATTGCTCAAAAATTCTACCTATATTTTGAATTTAAAAACACCCCGTAACCAGCGATTAAGGTTTTTAGCCGGGCAAAATGTTAGTTTAGCTCTTGAGGATAAACAAAATTCAAACCAGTCCATTAAGACTCATTTAGCCATAGCCAGTTGTCCATGTGATGCAAGGAATATCCAATTTCATTTTTCCAAAGATTTAAACGATACTTTTCTACAATCCCTAATTAAGTATCAAGATCAAATTAATGAAATTACTTTAGAAGGTCCCGATGGGCATTTTATTTTAGATGAAAAATCATACCGTTCAATTGTTTTTATTGCCGAAAAAACGGCTTTCGCATCAATTAAAAGCATTATCGAACATACGCTTGCGCTCGACTTAGACACAAAGATTCAATTAATTTGGATCGCAAACGACAATGATAGTTTATATTTAGATAATTTATGCCGGTCTTGGAACGATGCCTTAGATAACTTCAGTTATAAAGCAATCCTTTATAAAGAAAACATGGACTCCACAACATTAGTTAAAAATATTTTGTCCAAGCTCGATCCCCTTGAAGATTTAGCTGACTACGATTTCTATCTATCAGCTAGTCATGAGTTAGCAAATCAGTTAAAACAATATTTATTGTCTCAGGACTGTAAAGAACAGCATTTGCACATTAATCGATAGAAATGGTTTGATTTTAGATAAACGATTTGCACTTGATAATATCAAGTGCAAATGGGTTTATTGGGGTATTTTGGCTCTTAATTCATCTCTATCATACCACCAAGTTTCTCCGGCAATAGCCCCAACAACCAAGGAAAACCTCGGAAGAAAAACTTCAGGATCTAATAATTCCAATTTTTCCATCCATACGTCGAGCCCAGTTTGGGTTTCCACATTGCTATGACGCTTGGCAACTTTAGCAATCATATTCATTGTAATAAAACGTAAATTTTCTTTTTCTTCCCCCTCACAACGCATATCGACAATGAAATGAGCAACTATTGCAGCAAGCGCAGCACCATCAGCATTATCGGGGGTCTCATTAATAATATAATTGAGCATATTGATACTATGCTGTACTGATATAGGAAAGGTAACAGCCAACCAAACACCATGTCCCAGGGCTGATATAGCTGAAGGCAACTCAGTTTGATAGAGTAAGTCACAACATTCTACCGCTTGTTCCCAAGCTTCTTGTTTTAAATAAATATCAAAAGCTCGTTTTGCATGACTCCAAACATTTTCCATGCTGGCAATACCTAACTCAGCATTTGCCAACTCAACTAATGCATCAGCACACTCTATACTGGTATCATTAGTCGAGTAATTGCTTAATTTTGCACCCAATTCAGAAACTTTTTGATGCAAAAATTCCTGTGATTCCTTGGCATCCGACGTTTCTATAAAATCAGAATTTGGATCAAATGGTGTTGCCTGATTTTCTTTGGACATTGCCACTCCTCAATTATTAATAGTTTTTTATCTAAACAAATAATAGTTCAGCATATTAGTGGGGTTTAGGAACTTTTTTTCAAGCCCCAATATTACTAATCAGTAATATTATTATTTTAACGGGAAGACTTAATTTAATAGATAGTGAAGAGCAATAAAAAATGACTAACCGAGATTGAACAAGAAATTTAATTTCGATGGGTGACAAAATTTATTCTTTGACTTAGATAAAAGATCAGAAATAGAATACCGACACATGTATGTCTGTATTCTATTTAATTGATTAATTTAGGATTAATAAAGCTCTTTCTTCCAACGATCCTTATACAGTTTTTGAACTTTCGTTTTAAACTCTTCATCGCCACTATATAAATCAGAAAATTTACTTAAGTAATTCAAAAAATCTTCTTCATTATCCATTTTGGCATAACATTCCATTAGTTTTAATTTATATTTTTTGTTATCTGGATCTGTCTCTAAACCATCTTTAATTAATTGTTCAGCCAAGTCAAATTTACCATAAGCAAAGTACACACTGGATTGCGAAATAATGTCGACACCATCATCAGCTTCAGGTTTTGTACTATTGTTAGGAGTTCCTAAAATATCGCTAAAATCTATTTGGCTATCAGATTGTATACTTGAGCTTTGAACACTACTGCCATGATCAGGTTCAATATCATTATCACCGTCAAATGCTGGTTCGCCAAAAATATCATCTAAATCATCTACAGCATCTTCTTGAGCAGATAAGGTACCTGCACTGGATACCTCCAGTTCTTCTACAATGCTTTCATCTTTATTTATTGTATCACTAACTGAAGGCGACTCTTTTTCTTTTGGCGCTTTTGCGGTTTCAACTTTTTTCTCTTCTTTCGCTTCAAATAAATCGAGATCAATATCATCGATATCATCAGTGGCTACTGAACCACCTTTGTATCGACGATAGAGCGAAAACTTATCCATAATTCCTAATTTGTTTTGGTACTTTGGCCAAATAAACTTAATCACATAAACAACTGCGCCAAGAACAATTGCTATCACTAAATACCAAATTGATAGAACCTCATCCAGCCAATTTAAAATTGAACTTAGCAAACCATCTTCTTCTTCTTTTTTAGCTTTTGGCTTTACATCCGTATTAACTTTAACTTTGCTTACTTCCTGCGACTTTATTGTTTCTTTTTTATCGTCCCTAACCATCCTCTCTGCTATTTTTTCATCAGAAGATTTAGTTAGGTCTTCATCTTCAATAAGGAGCTTGCTTGGTATATCACTTTGCTCATCACCTATGGATTCAGCTAATGATTCATCAACGTCAGCATTTACATCCTGTAAAATATCTCCGCTCTCTGCTAAATTTTTATTTGAGGTTTGTAACGCTGCCAATTGCTCATCTAAGCGAGCGTTTTTTTCTACAGCGTCTTCCATGCGTTCAACGAGCATATCAAAACGTTGACGAAGCGCTAAGTTTTCATCTTTTAGACGTTTTACTCGTTCTAGGGTAAGTCGTACTAACTCATTACTAACCTGATCAATATCATCCTGAGTGGGATTTTCAATTTCTAACATCGATAGATCTTGTTGCTCACCCGTTGATAACAATCTTAATTCAGAATCATCTTTTTGGGATTCTTGTGCTTGTGATTCTGAAATATCCAACTTTTCGGTTTTTCCAACCATTTTTTGTTTTTTAGCACTCGATTCAGGGCGAGGAGTAAATGCATAACCTGACTTTTTGAACTCGGCTCTTTCCATTGGGGGAATCGATAAAGTTCTGCCCATTTTTAATCGATTAATGTCACCATCAATAAAGGCATCCGGGTTCATTTGATGGATTGCTCTCATAATTCGTTGAACTGAATAGCTATCATCTGGTCGGATTCGTTGCGCAATCATAGAAATACTTTCGCCATTTTTAGTGGGTCCATAGCTGCCAGAAGCTTCAGCATAATAGTTATTTGTTGTTATAGGTGCTTGCCGTTTGACTCGAACGGAGGTGGGTAAATTTTGTACAACTCGACTTGGTTGTGTGTTTTTGGTGATCTTGGGCCTGGATATTTTAGCCACTATTGGGTTAGGATTTAAAAATAAATTATAATCCCGAGTAATGTTTCCTTCAGGCCATTGAACAGTAATAACAAAATCAATAAGAGGTTCTTTTACTGGTTTTTTAGTGGTGACCAGAATATAAGCATTTTGCCCTTCTTTGTATACCACTCGGTAATTGAGTTGTCGTAAAAAATAAGTTTTTTCTATACCGAAACGCTGAAAATCCAATGCCGAAGATAAGTAAACCTTAATATCTTCAGGAGCCACTTGACCTAAATGTTTGATATCAATAGTGGCAGACAAAGGCTGGTTTATATATGTATTTACCTTGGCGAAACCAAGTCCTAAGGCGAATGCACAATTCGATAAAAAAAATAGAATAAATAAAAGATAGGTTCTTTTTAATTTCATAGACTTGCTGGGGGTTAGTATTATTTTTTATTAGAGTATAACCGAAACACCATTATAAACAATAATAATATTTATCAAAAACTCAATAAGCCTTCAATTTTATGACTTATTATGACCACTCAATGTTTGCGAGGAAAAAATTCAACTTTTTGCCAGTCTGCATACTCCCCATCAAAAACAAATTCCACACCGACCTTTGATTCCTGATGCTTAGCAATCACCTGTTTGAGTTCTGGTAGACGATTAACGAGATAGGAAAACATAGCAATAGCACTCGCATCATCGTTTTGTTTTAAATGACCCAACATATTCAAAGCAACAAACTGAGCCTTCTGAGTTAGCTCAGGCTGCTGTAATTTTTTTCCACCTAACTCTATCCCGTTTGCCATCATATTATCCATATTATCAAGATAGGCTTTCTGATTTTCAGGCAAAGGAATGGCTTTGTTATACTCCAATACTACATCATCATCTACCAATAGTTTTACAATTTCGCTCATATATATCTTTTACACCTTTTTTTAATTGTTTGGAATTACTTTCTTATTAATGCTACACTATTTTCTCACCATTATACTAGGTTATTATATGACTATTAGCAGCACAAACGAAGACGCCATAAAAATCAGTTCCAGTATTATGGATATCATGGATAACTGGAAACTTTCTGGAGAACAGATTCTAGCCGTATTGGCCTTACCCAAAAAAGTTAAAATTCGACACCTAGGACAGTTTCGGCAATCTCATGGCTTTCCTGACCTACCGGAAGTCAATGAGCGGGTTTCTCATATTTTTGGAATTGCTAATGCCTTAAGAACCAGTTACCCAACCAATCCCCAAATGGGAAATTTTTGGCTTAAACAACGAAGCTCTCGATTTCAAAATCGCTCCCCTATACAAATCATTATAGAAGATGATCTAGAAGGATTAATTCGCATTCGAAAATACTTGGATTGCTCCTACGATTGGTATAGCGACTCAATTGCCGCCCAGACATGATATTTATATCAAGCCATTAATTCGTCTAGGTCGCCATCCATATGCAGCTCTGTTAACTCGGCTAAACCGCCAATCCATTTATTATCAATACTAATTTGAGGGACAGAGCGAGCACCATCAGTTAATTGAAACATTTCTTTTAACCCAGTTCGATCCGTATCGACTTTAATTTCATCATAGTTTATTTGCCACTTATTCATGAGCTCTTTAGCTTTACTACAACGGGGGCATTTAGCTGTACTATAAATCTTGACTCTATTCATACATTTTCCTTTTTATAACTGATACAATGTTTTTTTCCAATTGTTCTTCATCAATGGGGAAAGTTTGACTTGCAAAAATATTAAAGCGTGATGTCACTTTGGCCAATTTTTCCTGATGAATACCATCTAAAAAAATAATCACTTTTGATTCCGGATAAGCCTGTAGTACCGCCATCAAAGATTCCAAAGAGCTAGTCCTATCACGAAAATCAGTTTGATAATTAAACTCGGCGACAATTATGTCTACAGGATTTTTTTTTAAAAAACTAATGGCTTTACGCACAGAATTTACCACTTTTACTTCACAGCCTGTCTTCTCATAAAGGGCAGTAAAATCAGGATACCCCCCTAATTCAATAATCGATAACAAGGTTGTCATTAATTTGCATCCTGTAATTGTATATTCCACAAATTGGCATAAATACCATTATAATCTAAAAGTTTTTGATGATTGCCCTGCTCAATAATACGTCCTTGATCAATAACAATAATCTTGTCGGCATCGGCGATTGTCGATAATCTGTGCGCGATAACCAGAGTGGTTCGGTGCGAAGAAACTTCGGCCAGAGCATTTAAAATCGTCCTTTCAGATGCAGAATCTAACGAGGAAGTCGCTTCATCAAAAATTAAGATAGGTGGATCTTTTAAAAATACTCGAGCAATTGCCACCCGTTGTTTTTCGCCTCCCGATAGCTTTAAGCCACGTTCTCCAACAGTAGTTTGATATTGTTCTGGAAGATTATTAATAAATTCATGGATATTGGCCAATTTAGCTGCATTATATACTTCATCAGCCGATGCATCTGGTTTGGCATACAAAATATTATTAAAAATAGTGTCGTTAAACAATACCGTATCTTGGGGAACAATCCCTATATAACGGCGCAAACTATCTTGAGTGACCATTTTAATATTCTGTCCATCAATTTCAACCTGTCCGGAATCGGTATCATAAAACCGGAATAAAAGGCGAGAAATCGTTGATTTACCCGCTCCAGATGCTCCGACGATAGCAACTTTATCCCCTTTAGGAATACGAAAACTAATATCATGTAAAATTTTTCGTTCACTTTGATAAGAAAAGTTCACCTGTTTAAATTCAACCGTTGACTGGCTTATTTTAATTGGTTTAGCTTGCGGTTGGTCGATTATTTCAGCTTTCTTTTCTAATAATGAAAACATTAAATCAATATCGGCCAATGCATGCATTAGAGAACGATATATCACCCCCAAAAAATTGAGCGGGATAAAAAGTTGTAACATTAAGGCATTAACCAAAACCAAATCACCTATAGTCATCTCACCAGTTACAACTCCTTGAGATGCCAAGCTCATCATCATAGTGACACCAATAGCAATAATAATGCCCTGCCCTGCATTTAGTAGTGACATTGATGCTTGACTCTTCACGGCCACACTTTCCCAATCTTCTAAAAGTTTGTCATAATGCTGTAATTCGTGTTGCTCATTATTAAAATATTTTACCGTTTCAAAATTAAGCAAGCCGTCAACCGCAACAGCATTGGCCGTGGAGTCTAGAGCATTCATTTTATGTCGAAAGTGCATACGCCAATTAGTTAACATCAGCGTGAAACTAATATAGATAAATACGGTCGCAAAAGTCACAATGGCAAAAATCGAATCATATTCACCCAGTAATAATACGGCCACCAATATAAATTCAGCAGCAGTAGGCAAAATATTAAAAACCATATAATTTAATATGGAGGAAACTGCGCGAACTCCCCGATCGAGATCACGTGATATTCCCCCCGTACGTCTTTGCAAATGAAACTGTAAGGAAAGATTATATAGATGAGACAATAGTTTAACCGAGAGTTTGCGCATCGCCCGATAACGAACTCGAGCAAAAATGGTATCTCTAAGTTCGCTAAAGATAACATTTATAAATCGCAATAAGCCGTAGGAAATTAAAAGTGATAAAGGCAAAACTAACATTTCTATTTTGCTTTCATCCAACTGATCAACCAATTCTTTAAGAATTAGGGGGACACCAATATTAGCTAATTTGGCAAGTACTAAAAAAATCAAAGCTAATAAGACGCGTCCGCGATAATCCCATAAAAAAGGTAAAATCTTGGCCAAATTTCCCAAATCACGACGATTTTTGTGAGGAGCTGATGTGTGATATCCATGTATACTCATACCGGGTGTACAAATTTCCTTTTATTCCATTTAGACAATTGGTCGCATATATAACCGCATCATGTGATTTAACCTAAAAAACTCAGTTACCATCTACTGCGGTTCCCTTAAGCACTCAATCTTAAGGATTTTCTGGAACATTTGGGCTTCACCCGTAGGGTGACTACGAATAAAACCCAAATAACCCATAAAATCCTTAATCTCAAGCGCTTCAGTGAACCTCGCTACGAAGTCAACTGAGTTTTTTAGGTTTAAAAGTTTCTGAAAAGCTATTAGCTAGTAGCAGAAATGATAAACCACCGAAGGTGACCGGGACAAAAGGTCAAATACTGGCCCAACTGGATAATACCTTAATTTAAATCGACTATAAAAAGGCTATAGTCAATCATTCGCTGGCTCGACTCGTTCTAAGTCGCGTAAAAAATTAATTCCCAAAAACCTGGTTTCTAAAGATGAGGTCTCTCAAGCAAAAACCAAGGTTGCTTTAGCTGCCGCAGAAGAAAAAACAACAGGCTCGACTTGCTTATAGCATTATTAAATGTTTCATTTGAAGGAGTTATATAAAGCACCTGGGGATATTTTAGCCATACATACCCATCTATTGAGTATCATTGATACCAGACAGCTAAATAATTATTCTTTTTGTGTATTTATTAATTTATGTTTAAATACATGTTTTTAGTTTCATACAATAATTAAAACATATGTTCATACTCTTACCATTAGATAAACGACTTGATTGGAAAAATCCCCCAGTAGTAACGATTGCCCTCATATTAATTAATTGTTTTATCTATTTTGCTTTACAAAGTGGTGATGACGAAATTCAACAAAAAGCACAGAATTTTTATAGAGAAAGTGGACTGGCCAACATGGAATTCCCTATTTATAAAGATTATCTTCTGGCGACTAAACAGTTTAGCAAATTACAAGAATTCGAGACTACAACAGACCCGCTAACCAAGAGTTCTTATACTCGTTCTATGTTAGCCCGCTATACCGCATATTATACTGACACCGATTTTGCCTATAACCAGTCTTTATTAAATAACGCCATTCCAAACTTAAACCAATCGGAAATTCAACGATTAAAACATAAAAGGCTGAACTATTTAGAAAAATATGAAAACTCAGTTATTTTTAATTATTCACTTAGACCTGCGCAGCCCCAATTTTCCGGAATATATGGTCACATGTTCTTACACGGTAGCAATGGACATTTAATCGGTAATATGGTTTTTCTTGCCATAGTCGGTTTTGTTGTTGAAGCTATACTGGGTGGATGGTTGTTTTTAGTAGCCTATTTATTGACCGGATTGTGCTCTGCGGCGTTGGACATCCTACTTCAATCGACCAGTTACAATTTTCATCTTGGTGCTTCTGGCGCGATTTCTGGTGTTATGGGGATGTATGCCGCATTATTTGGACTAAGAAAGATTCAATTTTTCTATAATTTCTTGTTTTGGGTTGATCGGGTTAAAGCCCCGGCAATAATCATGTTATTAATCTGGATTTTTAAAGAATTCTCAATGATGCTATTTGTTCAAAGCAATGTAAATTATCTTGCGCATATAGGCGGATTATTAAGTGGTGCTTTAATCGCATTTCTATTGACACTCTCAAGAGAAAAAATAAATACTGAATATATGGATAGTTCTATTAAAACAGATAAGTTTCAAAAGCATATGGCAGATGCTTCACAATACTTGGGGGAGATGAATTCACATAAGGCAAAAGTACATTTTTTACAGGCTCTTAGTGTTCAACCCAATAACATTGAAGTGTTACAAAACCTGGTTGATATCGCTTTACAAACTAATAACAATAACGAATATCAAAAACATGCCGTACAATTAATTGAATCTCGCATTAAACAAGGCGATTATGAAAATATGTATAAATCCTACCAGGAATTTATCAAGAAGACTCAAACTATTCCACCTTTAAGTGATCATGGAAATTTTCAAGTAATCAAACATTTAATTGGATTAAAAAAATACCCACAAGCGGAAAAATTAATTATCAGTATGTTCAAAAAAAACCATACCCATCAACAATATTCTTCTTTATTTTTAACTTTGGGTAAACAACGGTTTACCCAAGGTGATAAAAAAGGGGGACTCACGTTTATTAAGTTGATCTTAAAATACTTCCCGAATAGTGAAGAAGCAAAAGTAGCTGCACAATTTGAAATCAGTTAATTAGGCGATCACCATCGACTGATCCAATACATTCAAATAACTTTCCATTTCGGTTTTATTTGCTGCATTAGGATATTTCTTAATGGTAAATTGAAGCACCTGTTTAGCTTTAATATGTTGATTCAATCCATCACTAAGAGCCTTTGCTAATAGATAATACAATTTTGGAATATCTTGATAATTGGGAAATTTAAGATGGACTCCTTTTAGGAGTAAAACAACCCATTTATAATGCCCCAAACGCATCATTAATTCAGCCAACGGTAAATAATTTTCCACATTGCTTGGATTAAAATCTTTATCAAATTTTTTACAATCTAGATAAATATTCAAAGCTTCACCAGGATTTTGGCTATTTAGCAATAAAGAAAGTACATCATCCCCATGTTTGCTCAAACGCTCATATTCTTGATTAACCAGTAATAATTTGTGATAACGAAGCCGAATAGTCGTATCTGACAAATTATCCATAAGGCGCTCTCGCAATACCTCTAAAGCCTTGGCCATCTTTTTCTCGCGGATTAACACTTCGATATCCTTTAACAAAGGCTGAACTCGAGGAGGTTTTTTGTACCCTCCAATAAAATTATCGGGGTTAGCATCAATTTGATAGCCCAAACGTTGATGATATTTAAGTAAGACATAACCCATAATGGCAAAAATGACTAAAGTAAAATACATTTGTAAAACTAAAAACACCGAAAATAAAAATACCCATCCATCACTCGTATAATCATCCGCATAAAATGCACTATAAATTATTTCAACAATAATGGTAGGCCCCCCACTAATTGTCATAATAAGAAAATAAAGACCTAGGTAGGAAAACCCAATGCGTTTAATAAAAGATAATAATATCAGTGGATTGACCGCTCTCAACAGACTATCTTCGACGGTCAAAACCATAACGGTGGCGGGAATCAAAAACAGTGCAAAAATATAATACAAATACATCAATTCATAGCTAATTTCTGCAATATGTTTCAAAGGAGCATACATCAGCGCTAAAATAAACATCTGTTTAAAAATAATTAAATATTCATCATTCTCAAAAATCTGCATTAATCCTGGTGCTTTTAATTCCCCAACTGCGACTTCTTGCAATAATATATAAGCGTAACGGATGAACACTAAGGGAAGAATAATCCAGGTAAATAATTTTCCAACAACCGGAATATTAGGTAGTAAAAAAGATAACAACAACAATGTGGCAATTAAAATCCCAACCGGTTTACTCCAAACAATTTTAAAAAACATTGGGATTCTATGCCAGAATTGGGGTATAAAAGCTTCTAAGCCATTATCATCTAGTAAACTATCACAGATGGCGCAATTAGGTGGATTTTGATTTTCTAAATCATTAACACAGCTTGTGCAAAAATTAATATGGCAATTGTGGCAATACCAACGAGCAGGTGTCTGTTGATGATATTTACAATGATCATGTTGTGACATATTCTTATCCTTTTTTACCTCAATGCCAAATATTTACTTAACAGGCCCTAGCTTTTTTTTGAATGAAAAAGAGAATTAGAACATAAATTGACTAAAAAATATGTAGGATTTTTCCTACACGCGATTTATTCTTTATCTATCGTCTATTAGAAATCAATCGTTTATTAGAATTATTTAGCGATTAATGACTTAGGGATATCCAGTCCCTGCTCCTGATAATAACGTAATGCACCTGGATGTAAAGGAATAGGTAAACCTACTATGGCCTTATCAAGTGACATGGCTTTCGTGGCTTGGTGAATATGATGGAGAAAAGGTAAGTTATCATAAATACTTTTAACGATGTTATATACCGCTTCGGGATCAACATCTGCCCGAACCACCATAAAATTGGGTTGAGCAATGGTATTAATCGCCTTATGTTGACTAGGATATGTGTATGCAGGAATGACATAGCGGGTCCACAGGTTTAAACCATTATTAGCTTTTTGCATTTCTTCATCGGTAAAATTTAAAATCGTAACATCATTACCCAATGCCGAAAATACTCGTTTAATCGCATTTATTGGAGGCCCTGCAGGAATATTCATACCAACTATATCTCCTTTTTGGATAGCATCAGCACTTGCGCTATAGCTCATGTGTATTAATTTAAAGCTTAAATCGGCATCAATACCTAAGCCGGTTAAAATATGCCTACCCGACCCCTCAGTACCCGAGTTTTTTTTCCCAATTGAAAATTTTTGACCGGTTAAATGTTTTAAATCTCTCATCGTACCGGTCTCTATATACTTAGAATCAATTACAAAGTGTTCAACATTTTGCCATAGCATAGTCACTGAACGGAGATGTTTTTGTGGACCATCGTGTTTAACTTGCCCCGTTCCATTCCAAGCCCAAGCCCCATATAGTCCCTGCAAAATGGCAAATTGTGCTTTATTTTTCCTGAGCAATTTAACATTTTCACCAGAACCGGCTGAACTGATCGCAGTCAATGAGATTTTTTTCTTGGGCTGTAATTTAACTTTGGTTAATGTAGCGAACGCTACTCCAACTGGATAATAAGTTCCCCCAGTGGTTGCAGTTGAGAAGATATAATTTTTTTCACTTCCTGCATAGGCATACAAACTTGATTGAATACATATAATCAATATAGCTAAAGTGATTTTATTCTGAAGTATTTTACCCTTCATACAAACTATCCCCTGGTCCAGTAAATTAACGAACTGTTGCGTGAAATATTCAGAAGTTTTGACCAGTATAAGCCATCCTTTACCAAGTATGCGATAGATGACTTGCTAAAAACTGAAAAATTAGCACAAAGGCCATAATATACAGACTAAATTTTAAAAATACATCGTAAAAATTATTACTAATATAAACTCTAAATCTAAAACCAACAAGAATCGCAATGGTTGCCGCCAGACTAAGCAGGATAGAAATTATTAGAGACGTTGTATCTAAAAGCCCGGCTGCTGTAAATTGACCAACTTGGGTAATCTTGGCACTAAAAAAACAGAGATTCATCACCCGAATCATTAAATTCCGTTCTACTTCAATTTCGGTTAAATAAATTAGCAAAACCGGAATCATAATATTAGTTGTTCCAGAAACCAGTCCCGCCAAAAGTCCAAATATCAACATAGAAAAAGTCTGATGCTCTTTGATCCAGGTGATTTTGTGCATAGCCAACTTTTCTTTAAAAAGATAGAGCAAAATAATTAAAGCCAAAAATAATCGGAAAGGCTCAGGAGAAAAGTTGATAAGCAATTGTGTACCGAATAGAGTACCTATAACGGAATAAGCGGCTAAAGGGGCAAAGTGAAATACAGATGGTCCACCATCTCTGCGATATAATAATGTAATTAAATTAACCACAATTGTTGGAAAAAGACTGAACAAAATCGCATTTTGAACATTCGATTGAATGGCTAATAAAGGAGTGGCCAGCATTGGGAAACCAAATCCAAAAGCGGCATGAACAAAGGCAGAAAGAACAATCGCTGAAATGGCAAAAAATAGTGAAAAGTCAGAAAAACCCATTTAATTCCAGCATGATTAATTTTTCCGAAAATAATAATTTAATTTTTATTTCCAAAGATCAAATTTAATCCCCATTTCCCGCATTTTTGCGGTACGATCATGAATATAACGTTGAAATTCAGGATACTCATCATATTTTTTATTGGCGATATATAGTAATACCGATTCAAGATGAAATTTTTTCACATAAGATGCCAATCTAAAGGTTTCATTGACTCCATTGCCGACCTCTTGACCAGATTCAAAAAACAGCAATGACGGCGTATACTGCACCTTCAATTCGTCAGCCCACTCTGATGCTTTTAATTTTTTTCCATTGATATTCGTAATTATTTGCTTAGAATTAATTGGCAAACGGGTTATGGTAAATTTGTCAGTGAGTTGTTTAAAGGCCTCACTACTGTTTAAATTGGCGTATAATTCGATACAGTCTTTACAATTTTTTTCATCTAAAATCAATAACATTGGCTTATTTGATTGCTGATAAAGACTCGCATAATCATTAGTCTCCTGCATTGCCATTACATTAGTTTGAGCTTCCTTAGGCAACTTTTTATCAATTTGACGAAAATATTGGCTAAAAGTCATGCTTCTTTCCGAAGCTAAATAATCTAATAAGGTATTAAATTTATAGGGTGAATAATAACCATTTAATCGAAATTCAATCTTTCCAGAAGAATCAATAAAAATTAAAGTAGGGGTAAACATTACCTTTAGTTTAACTGCCAGTGTTTTTTCTGTTAATTGACTCCCATCAATATCTATAACACTTCGGTCACCCCACATATTTAATTCAATAAAATCATATCGCGCGGTTAATTTATTAACTAACGCAGGACGTCTAAAATTATCATTCAATAATTTTTTACAATAAGGACATCCCTCCTGATGGAAATAAAGAATCAAACCACGGTTATTTTCTGCTGCTTCAGCCAAATCTTCGGGCAAATCTAAAAAACTATCCTTAAACCAGGGATATTCTTTAATTTCGGATTTAGCCCCCTGTTGAGGACTTGCCGAAACCATTGGAAGTTCGGTTATAAAATAAAGCCCTAAAGACACGAAAAATACTAATTTAAAAAGTTTATTCATTTTATCCAAAGTCCAACATTTATATCAGGTAGCTCGTATTCATCAATTAAGATTTTTAGCCTATTCATAATAAAATATAGTCAAAATTCAATTTTTTCCAAAAATTTAACAGAGAGGCAATTTCTCCTATGATCCTATAATACTTGACTTTTTTAGTCCAGAATTAATTTAATTCTTGAACTCTATCCACTTTGATATAGATCAAGGAATATTGACTTTTTTTAATTTCCATACTTTAATGTACCCATAACTTATTGATTTTAGCCACCATTTTTGTGTGGTAATTATCAGATTCATACACAAACCACGTCAACTATGTGTATCAAAGGGAGAATAAAACAATGCCTAAAACAACCATTCATGATACTCCAATGCTCGACGAATTGGAAAATGGACCTTGGCCAAGCTTTATAACAGGCTTTAAACGCTTAAGGGATGAACATCCCGATGAGCGTATAAATGCGATGGTCGGAGATCTTCTTGGACAATTGGAGCATTCCTACGAAACTCGTATGGGGTACTGGAAAGGTGGAACTGTGAGTGTATACGGTTACGGAGGAGGAATAATTCCACGTTTTTCTGAAGTCGCCAAGTCATTTCCTGCGTCAAAAGAATTCCATACAGTACGAGTTCAACCTCCGGCGGGTAACTATTACACGACTGATATTTTAAGACAACTGGCCGATGACTGGGAACACCATGGTTCTGGTTTACAAACCTTTCATGGTCAAACTGGTAATATCATGTTTATCGGTACTGATACAGCTAATATTCAACCATTTTTTGATAAAATCAACTCCTATGGATTCGACTTAGGTGGTGCAGGACCGTGTGTCCGAACCGCAATGGCCTGTGTTGGTGCCGCACGTTGTGAACAATCCTGTGCCAATGAACATGCGATTATGCGTCATTTAGTTAATGAATTTCAGGATGATATGCATCGCCCTGCTCTACCGTATAAATTTAAATTTAAGGTATCGGGTTGCCCTAATGATTGTACTAACTCCATCGAACGTGCAGATTTTGCAGTGATTGGAACTTGGCGTGATGAAATGCAAATTGATCAGGCTGAAGTTAAGGCTTTTGTTGATGATAAAGGACGAGACTATGTGATTGATAATGTCACCAGTCGTTGTCCTACTGCATCGATTAAACTCAATGATGACGATACAATCAGCGTAGATAATCATCAGTGCGTGCGCTGTATGCATTGTTTAAATGTGATGAATAAAGCATTGACACCTGGTAAAGATCATGGGGTAACCATTTTAATTGGAGGTAAACGGACCTTAAAAATCGGTGATTTGATGGGAACCGTTATTGTCCCCTTTATGAAACTGGAAACCATGGACGATTATGAGAAGCTTGTCGAATTAGCTGGCGAAGCTATCGATTTCTTTGCCGAAAACGCCTTAGAACATGAAAGAACAGGTGAAATGATTGAACGTATTGGCTTAGTCAATTATCTCGAAGGTATTGGCGTTGATTTAGATGCCAATATGGTCAGCGAACCACGTCAATGTTCTTACGTGAGAATGGATGGCTGGGACGAAGAAGTCAAACAATGGTATGCCAAAAAATCTGAAAAAGCCGCTTAATTTTATAACCCAATTAGGCTAAAAATAAAACCCGCGATTGCGGGTTTTATTTTTTATAGCCTATATTATTCGACTTCAAAGCTAATTGGTACGGCATTAAAGATAATGGCCTGAGTGGATAGTAAGCGATACGCAACAAATACTCTAAATAAGCCAGGAATTAATTTTCCACTATAAACACTTATCGCTTGTTGTGCAGACAAACTGCTCTGAGCTTGTTGTGCGACTAAAGTAGTCGGATTTCCATCCCATGAGATAAACTGACCACTGCTATCTTTCTGGAAAAATACCTCTTGGCTATTATTCGCTTGATAAGCAGCAACAATAATTATATCGGCTGCTTGTCCTTGATGGCCTGCAGCGACATCAATTTGCGCCAAAATATCAACACTTTGGTTGAGATCAATTACGCTTGAGATAAGCTGCTCATCCACAAAAACTCCACCATTAAAAGAAGTGTCGGAAAAAACTTCGGTTAAACCCGCAGCACTATCAAGAATAAGCCCACTCGACAATACAGGTAAATTTGGTTCAGTTGTTGGCGTCGACGTAGGTTCAGGTGTTGCTGTCGGTGTAGGTGTGGGTTCAGGCGTTGGCGTAGGTGTGGGTTCAGGTGTTGATGTTGGCGTTGGTGTTGATGTTGGCGTTGGTGTTGGCGTTGGCGTTGGTGTTGAAATAATAGCAGATTCAGGAAAACCGGCCGACTGCCAATCTAACAAAGCCGTTTTTTGTTCGTCATTTAACGGAGTATTACCAAAAGGAGGCATACTTCCACCCGCTCCACGCAAAACTGCCCGGTCTCCTGAACTCAAAGCAGCTTGGTAAGTATCAAAATTAACCGATGATGGAGCCCCTTGTCTTGCAGAGCCAGAAACACTGCTACTATGGCAGGTTAGGCAATTGGGAAAAACCTGAGCTAAAATACCATTGTCACTGTCATAGACCGCATCTATAGCATGTACATCAAAACTACATAAAATCAAGACACAGATCCAATATCCATTTATTTTTTTCATCCCAACAGCCTCAAAAATTTTCTTTTAATATCTTTAAGTATTAGCATTAGATATTTAAAAAGGCCAGAGCATGAGCAAGTTGTTGTAAATTTAATTCTAAAATATTTGTTTTTCGAGAAAGATAGCTCGTCCCAGTTCCGGTTTTAATTCATAATTATTAAACCCCAATTGAGATAAACATGTCTAGCGCTATGATTATTTTCCAAAGCCTCCAAAGTCACTTTACAATAGTTATTTTGTATTGCATATTACTTTAATAAAAATAAAATTCCACCAAACTTCACCGCTAAGCTCCTAATAAATGACAAAAACCTTTGTACAATTATTTAATTTAATGTAATACTTAAATCAAGTCTAGCAATTTCAGTGACCGGTATTTATAGACTGATGGTGTCAAATAAACCATCGGCTTTTATGTAGTTTCTGATACAGCAGCATAATAATAAACAATAGTGATTGTGCATGGGACAAGACATAAATCATAGCCATTTCAAAAAACAAGACTTCTTAAATTATCAAACGAATTTAAAAAACGAGTTCTTGATTCTTGAATCCTGGTTTAAGCAACAACATACAAAAGAACAATGTTCCGACAGCTTGGAACATTTAAAGGCAGGCTTTGAATTGGAAGCCGTACTGATCGATTTTGAAGCTCATCCCAAAGGATCCAACGAAGCATTTATTCAGGCCATAAAACATCCAGCTATCACTTCTGAATTGGCCAATTTCAATGTCGAAATCAATAGTTCTGTCAGGACAATATCAAACTGCATTTTTTCAGATTTTGAACAAGAATTAAACAATATCTGGCGAAAGTGTAAAAACCAAGCAAATTTAGATGGTTATGATATTAGCCTTATTGGAACCTTACCGACTATGCGAGATTCTGATTTGTCTTTAAAAAATATGTCGAAATCCTTGCGTTACCAGGCAATCAATGAACAAATATTACGTTCTAGAAAAGGTCAAGCAATAGAACTAAATATCCAAGGAATAGATACCTTAAAATCTATCCATAGCGATGTCATGCTGGAAGCCGTAACAACGTCATTTCAACTGCACCTACAACTCCCTTTTAATAATTCTGTACGTTATTTTAATAGTGCGATCATTCTTTCTGCCCCAATGGTAGCTTTGGGGGCTAATTCTCCGATTTTATTTGGTAAAAATTTATGGAGTGAAACACGCATACCTGCATTTGAACAAGCCGTTCAAGTCGGCGGATATAATGGAGCCGTCTTTGGTCCCATAAAACGCGTCAGCTTTGGAGAGGGCTATATTCAACACTCACTATTAGAATGTTTCCGAGAAAATATTGAACATTTTCCAATATTATTAGCCGAAAAAATTAATGAAACGCCTGAGCAACTCAAACATCTCATTCTCCACAATGGAACGGTATGGCGATGGAATCGTCCCTTAGTAAGTTTTGATGCCGAGAATAACTATACCCTACGATTGGAACATCGAGTTCTACCTGCGGGTCCAAGCATTGTCGACTGCATTGCTAATGCAGCATTTTTCTATGGATTATTAGAAAATATGGCAAATCGGTATGTCATCGCCGAAAATCAGCTCGCCTTTGTACAAGCCAAGGAAAACTTTTATCACGCCGCAAAATATGGGCTTAAAGGAAAAATTGTCTGGTTAGACGGCAAACCCAAAGAGCTACAAAAACTCTTATTGCATGAATTGTTACCCATGGCTAGAGACGGGTTGACCCATTTAAATGTACGACGAACAGATATCGACTATTACCTTGGTATTATTCAACAACGTCTTGAAAACGGTCAAAATGGAAGTACTTGGCAACGTCAATTTTTACAGAATCATAATCATGATATGCAGCAATTAATGCAAACTTATTTAGAAAACCAGAATACCGGTCAAGCAGTACATTTATGGAAAATTTAACGCTTAATATTTTAAACCACTTTCCTGCGCAATTATTAAATAGTCCGGCACACAAATTATCAGAAATATTGCCTGGTCCCACTTTAATTCATTTACCTGGCCAACTCACTCAGCCAGTTTTTATTTCAGTCCTATTACATGGAAATGAAACAACAGGTTGGAATGCATTACAAAAGGTTTTAAAAGAATACCAACAAAAAAAATTACCTCGCTCGGTTTCCATTTTTATTGGCAATATCGAAGCCGCCGCTCAAAATAAACGTGTGCTACCACACCAACTTGACTACAATAGAGCCTGGGGTATAGGTGATCTTCCCGAACAAAAGCTGATGCAAGCCGTAATAAATGAAATGCGTCAAAAAAAAGTTTTTGCCAGCATCGATATACACAATAATACGGGTCATAATCCTCATTATGCTTGTGTTAATAAATGTTCTGATCAATTCTTGCATTTGGCCATGTTATTTAGCTCAACCATCGTTTATTTCATTAAACCGGATACGGTTCAGTCCATGGCCTTCTCAAAACTATGCCCTGCCATAACAGTTGAATGTGGACAACCCGGTGAACCTTTTGGAACTAAACATGCCTCTCAATTAATTCGTGCCGTTCTTAATTTGAAATCTTTATCTAATAGTAAAGTCGAAGAAAAAGACATCAATCTGTACCATACTATGGCGACAGTAAAAGTGCCGGAACAATTCAGTTTTTCTTTCCATGATCAACATTCTGATATTATTTTTCGGGAAAACATTGACCAATTAAATTTTACTCCCCTACACGAGGGAGAATATTGGGCCAAAATTACCAATCCAAATGCTTTTTTAACGGTTATCGATGAACAAGGAAATAGCTTATTCAATCGCTATTTTTCGATTGAAGACGAAAAACTTATCAGCCACATCCACTTAATGCCGTCGATGTTAACCACAACCGAAGAAATAGTCAGACAAGACTGTCTCTGCTATATAATGGAAAAAGTCAAAATCAATGATTTTAGGGCAAAATAACACTTCAATAAAAAAGAAAATCCTACTTCCCGCCAGCATTATCTACATTTTATTGATTGTCTTTTTTTTCATGTCGGTAAATTGGATTGAACAGAAAAAGCAAGAAAAGCTATCGGCAAACTTTTTGGCCAATTTAGAACAATCATTTTTACGAAAAATCGACAATAAGGCCATTCAGCAAGCCATTCAAATCCATATAATGGAACAAAATGAATGTGTTCAAAACGCCCTGGATAATTACGATAGGATACAACTCTCTTCTTGTATTGATTCTTTATATTATATCCTTGAAGATACTTTTTTGGTTTCTGAGCTAAATTTTAGCGACTCAAATGGAGAATATTTTTTTCGCTATGATCAACCGGAAAAATATGGCGATATTCCAGATGGTTTCAGTATAACCCGAGCCATAAATACAGACCGTTTAAGCTATGGATTAAAAATTTCCAATTCAGGAAAAATTGGAATGATCGTGGCCCGCAGTATATTGACTCCCAACAATAACCGTTTCTATATCGAAATTCAGACTCAAATAGGCGATGTACTAGATTCCTTGGAGTCATCCGAAGACATCTCTCTGCTTATACTGACAGAGAAAACCTATCTCCAAAATCGATTTTCGATGGTTTCAACTTTAAACGCCCAAAAATTAATCGGTGATTATTACATCGCATATGGAGATAAAAACCAATTTATCGACATTATTAGACAAACCTTTGGTCAACATGAAGAATCCGAGAAAAACGCCCTGATCAGTCGTTTTAATGCAGAAAATAATTTTTATACTACTGGGAAAATATCTTTAATAGATGAAGGTGGCCGATATTTTGGTCACCTAGTTTTTATTAAAGACGAAACTGCCGATGTCCTCGCTTTAAAAAAATCATATTACCAACTGTTTGCAATTATTTTTATTATTAGCTTAATCTTATATTTTTTTATTAAGTACTACCTTAATTTTATCGATGTGCAGCTCAATGTTTCTTACCAAACATTAACCAGTGAGATTGATGAACGCAAAGCAGCTGAGCATCAAATAACCGAACAACGTCAATTTTTACAATCAATTATTAATGGCATTGATGATTCGGTAATGGTAATAAACACAAATTATCAGGTAGAACTTATGAATAATACTGCTAGTCAATCCTTAGAACCCGCCTTTTTAAGCGATCCTGAATCCCCCAAATGTTATGAATTATCTCACCATAGAAACCATCCATGTGATGGTGAAGAACACCCTTGCCCACTTCATTCTGTTATTAATAATGGTAAAACAACCAAGGTTATCCATAATCACCCATCTAAAAAAGGGAATGATCGTTTTTTTGAGTTAGTTGCCACTCCCCTATTTAATTCCCAGGGAAAAGCTTATGCCATAATCGAAGCTGGTCGAGATATTACCGAACACTTAAATATTCAAGAGGAATTACGCCAACAAAAAAATATTCTTTCCCATCAAGCAACCCATGATGCGCTAACTAATTTACCCAATCGAGTTTTATTTATTGATCGGCTTGACCAGTCGATCAAAAAGGCCCAGCGGTATAAAAGCCAAGTTGCGGTATTATTTATCGACCTCGATCGATTTAAAGAGATAAACGATTCTTTGGGTCATTCTTATGGTGACCAAGTACTCGTCAAAATCGCCGAACGATTAAAAAATTCCGTACGTGCCTTTGATACCATTTCTCGCTTAGGGGGGGACGAGTTTACTTTAGTATTAGAGTATATCCGTCTAGAAGATGTGCATAAAATCACAAGTAAACTCTTGAGTTGTTTGCGAAAGAAATTAACTATTAATGATCATGAACTATATATCACCTGCAGTATTGGAATTAGTATTTACCCTCAAGATGGTAGTAACTCAGAAACTTTACTAAAAAATGCAGATGCAGCCATGTATAAAGCAAAAGAAAATGGTAAAAACAACTACCATTTTTATACCTCTGATATGAGCCAAAAAGCATTTGATCGCATTTTAATGGAAACCAATTTGCGTCAGGCAATTTCGAATAACGAATTAGTACTTTATTATCAGCCTCAAGTCGATGCCAGCACAGATTTATTGCTGGGAATGGAAGCCTTAGTAAGATGGCAAGTTCCAAATGGCGAAATGATTCCCCCTAATCATTTTATTCCCTTAGCTGTTGATACTGGCTTAATCAATCAAATCGATGAATGGGTAATGGAAAGTGCTTGTACAGCATCGGTTAAATGGAACAAGGCAGGTCTAAATCCAGGACGTATTGCGGTTAATATTTCAGTAAAAGAACTTTACCAAAAGGACTTTATCGATCGTTTAAAACAAATTTTTAAGCGGACTGGATGCCTTCCTGAATGGATAGAATTAGAAATCACCGAAGACTATTTAATGAAAGATCCTGAAAAATCAGCAGACTTGCTCGCTCAAATTAAAGCTATGGGAGTGCAACTCGCGATTGATGATTTTGGTACAGGGTATTCATCACTCTCCTACCTAAAGCGTTTACCAATTAATAAGTTAAAAATTGATCAATCCTTTATTCGTGATATTCCAAAAGATTCCGATGATAAATCCATTACCTGTACCATTATCTCATTAGCCAAAAACATGAACTTGAATGTTATTGCCGAAGGTGTTGAAACCAAGGAACAGCGAGATTTTCTAGTCCAACACGGTTGTAATAATATTCAAGGATACTATTATCATAAACCCATGCCAGCCTATGAACTTGAAACTCTCTTTAAAAATTATGCCAACTGTTTAGCCTAAAATTAGGCTGAGTAGGATATGTTAAATTCTTTAGCCTAGAATAATCAGTTGGGTAGCTATTTATAAAACCTAGAGTTTTGAAGAGGTTTTGTCCACATATCCTCCCGATCTGCTCGAGTGGAAAGAATCGAGTTTTTTAGGATAATTTTGCATCGACTATTTTTCTTTTCCTTAGTATTTTACTTGGTTATTGTCTTAACACGAATTATAATAAACAAAAACCACATTAATTTTGGTAAAAACAGGATATTTATGGAAAAAAATCAAAATGATCATCCTAACCTTCAAACCGTAAAAAATTTTTTAATAAACTTACAAAATAATATATGTCAGTCATTAGAAACTGAAGATGGTGAAGCAGGCTTTATTCACGACAAATGGCAACGCCCAGAAGGTGGCGGTGGTGAAAGCCGGGTTCTAACCAATGGAAAGGTGTTTGAACAAGCCGGTGTTAATTTTTCCCATGTCAAAGGCAAATCATTACCGGCTTCGGCTACGGCTAAGCGACCGGAATTAGCAGGTCGCTCATTCGAAGCTATGGGAGTGTCATTAGTGATTCATCCTCATAATCCTCATGTTCCAACTAGTCATGCCAATGTGCGTTTTTTTATTGCTGAAAAAAATAATGCAGAGCCGATTTGGTGGTTTGGGGGAGGTTTTGATTTAACCCCCTATTACGCCGTTGAAGAGGATGTAATCCACTGGCATCAGACAGCTAAACAAGCCTGCGATAATATCGACCCCGCATATTATCAACGCTTTAAACAATGGTGTGATGAATATTTTTACCTTCCACATCGTAATGAACAGCGAGGAATTGGCGGATTATTTTTTGATGACCTCAATGAGCAAGGTTTTGAGCACAGCTTTGCTTTAACTCGAAGTATTGCAGAACACTATATTCCCGCTTATTTGCCAATTGTACAAAAGCGTAGAGATACCCCATTTAGTGAACGACAAAGAGATTTCCAACTATACCGTCGTGGTCGATATGTGGAGTTCAATTTGGTTTATGATAGAGGAACCCTATTCGGTTTACAAAGTGGTGGACGAACCGAATCCATTCTTATGTCCATGCCACCGATGGTGAAGTGGGCATATAATTGGCAACCAGAAGCTGGTAGTCAAGAAGAAGAGCTTTACCATTACTACCTTAAACCAAAAGACTGGCTAAATACACAAGGAATATCCCATAATGACTGATACAAAATATACACAACAACAATACCGTGATGCCATCGGTTTATTTGCTACTGGAATTACCGTCTTAATTGCAGAAAATAAAGGTGAAGTTCGGTGTATGACTGCCAATGCTATCAGTTCACTATCATTGGATCCCGTTCAATTAATTGTCTGCCCTTCAAAAAATTCGACATTTGCTTCAATCCTAGAACCCGGAGTAAATTTTACAGTAAATATTTTGGGCATCCACCAAGAGCAAGTTTCCAATTATTTTGCCGGACCTCAAGATAACAATAAAACCGAAATAAATCATTATGATTCATTATTTTCCGCTCCCTTCAAGGCACCTCGTTTAAAGGATTGTATCGCATCATTTGCCTGTCAACTGAAACATCAATACGATGGCGGTGATCACTGGATAGTGGTCGGGAAAGTGGTGGATATTTATAAAAAGCCAGAAGAAGTGAAACCATTATTGTATTTTGGTGGACAATATCATCATCCCTCTGATGTCAGCAAACCACACTTAGAAACCAAGGTTGATCCTTATAAATAAACCTATAGTGCTTTCCATTCTTTAAAATAAGCAGCTTGACCACATAAATTCCCCTGCCTATCAAGAACATTCCAGACTATGGCTTTATCGATCAAAAAACGTTGACCGTTTTTTGCAATTCGCACCCCACTATAATTATCGATAAAGCCATTCTGTTCTACTTCAGCTAACAAGCGTGCGCGTTCCTCTCGATTAGGTTGTTCAGCAGAATATTTTGAAGGCATTTGGATAAATTCAGACCAATTCATAGCAAACAAGTTAAGTGCTGTTTGATTAGCATAATTAAAGATAGGATCTTTTTCTATCCCATGGGAGATCAAGACAAATGGAGCAAAGTAAAGTTGCCGGGCCAGCTCATTGGGATCCTTAACTTGCTCAATAAGTGAATAACCAAGACATTGCTTAAAACTATTGTTTAAGCTACTTACATGGTGGACATGAAAATTATTACCTGGCCCAGGAACTCCAAGTATTTTTTTAAGAGTTGTCATAAGCTCTAATTTTATTAACTATTTTTTAAAAATAGCAAGATATTTTTTTCTGTTTTTTGCCTAATTGTAGAGTGCAAAACGGATTAAAAGCATGCTAAAGTAATGGGTATAAAAACACCCGCTTTAATTTATTTTATCCTAAATTAATCAGTTGAGCCATTCGCAGTAGGGGCAACTGATTAATTTAGGTTTATACCATACGATTATTAAAAACGTTCAAAATTATAACAACATGGAAATTGAAGGTTATAAACTACTCGAAAAAATTGGCCAGGGAGGTATGGCACAGGTATACAAAGGTTACCAATTATCGTTAAAGCGCGTAGTTGCCATCAAAGTTCTCACTAAAAACTTAGTCGATCAAAAAGCCTTCAATCAGCGTTTTTCGCGTGAATCTTTAATCATTGCCCGGCTCAGTAGTCCTTATATTATTCCAGTTATAGAACGAGGCATTAGTTCTGACAATACTCCTTATTTTGTTATGGAGTTTATCGAAGGACATGATTTAAAAGTGGCCATGGACGAAGACTCTCTCAATTTCAATCGAAAATTAGATATTACCATCCAAATATGCAAGGGACTCTCCTATGCCCATAAAAATGGTGTAATCCATCGCGATATAAAACCTGCCAATATTTTAATTGATGACGAAGGTAATGCCAAGGTGATGGACTTTGGCATTGCCCAGTATTATGAGGAAGAAAAAGATAACGAAAAAACCCGGGCTGATGTTGTCATGGGGACCGTTGCTTACATGTCTCCGGAACAAATAAAATCAGCCGCATTAGTCACGTATAAAAGTGATATATATTCATTAGGAGTCATGTTATACAAGCTATTTACTCGCGCAGATCCTGTCGGACGATTTAAAGAACCCATCGAACTGAATTCGGAAGTACCAGCGGTTTTAAATGACGTGATATTAGCATGTCTGGAAACCAGTCCCGACGATCGCCCAGAATCCGTAAATGACATTAAAGACAAGCTTTTATCCCTGTCACGAGGAGCACATTTAGAAGCGGCTCAAAGACAACGCGCACAATTAGGTATAAAAAACTTCGAACTCCTGGATGTAATCAAAGAAGATAAATTTAGCGCAGTCTATCTCTATGAAAATAAAACTGACCACAAGCTGATTATGATTAAAAAGCGAGCGGTATCCCAATCTGGCTTTACTGAAGCCAAAGTATTATCTCGCTTGAAACATAAAAACATCATCAATATTATTGGCACTTCCCAAAATGAAAAGCTCTATATCATTGTGATGGAATACTTAAGTGGCGGGAACTTACAAGATAGATTATTAAATCCTCTACCTTGGCAAAAGTTTATCGAACTTGCCAAAGATATTTTGCAAGGGCTATCCTTTGCTCATACCAATCGTGTCATACATGGAAACCTAAGACCTTCTAATATTCTTTTTGATCATAGCAATAAAATTAAATTGACAGATTTTGGTTTAAAGGAACATTATCAAAACTCAAAAAATAAAAAAAATAGCTATAGTTTACCCAAAGAAAAATTAACCGAACGCAGTGATATTTTTGCTGCAGGAGTCATTTTTCATGAAATGTTGTTTGGTACCAAACCCGATGTCAAAACAGAAAGATATCAGGATAATATTGACTTTAAGCGTTTACCCGCAAAGCTCAAAGCTATTATTATTAAAATGTTGAACATTAATCCACTAGAACGTCCGATTAGCTGTGCTCAAATTTTAAGTATTTTTGATCAGATTATTGACGATAATGAAGAATCAAAAACTCGCTTAATACAAGTCGATGAACCACCGCCCCCCGTCAAAAGCAATACCACAATTATGACAAAAGCGCCAATTATTGGTAGTCTTTTATTTTTGCTTATCCTACTCAACCTCTCTTTAATCTTAGCATTTTACTATTTTAAACCCGAACAATTTTTTACCATGGTTAGTTTTATTCACCGCCTTTTCTCTTAAAATTTTTGCCAACCACCCCCTCAAATTTTGGTTTTAATATTAAATTCTCCTGTTAATTTAGGTTTAACCTAAAAAACGCAGTTGACTTCGTAGCGAGGTTCAGCCTGGGCGGCCCCCATAAGTGCTGAAGATTAAGGATTTTATAGGTTATTTTGGCTTTACTTGTAGTCACCCTACTGGTGAAATCAAAATGTTCTAGAAAATCCTTAAGATTAAGTGCTTAAGGGGACCGCAGTAGATGGCAACTGCGTTTTTTAGGTTTAACGAATAGGCAGTTTAAAATCTTTAAAGAGTTGATCAACAGCCGATTTATCACAGGCAGTTAAGGCATGATCAATATTCTCAGACTGAAGATGAGGGGCAAATTCATGGATAAAATCATATTGAAATTCTCGTAGAAAACACCCTTGCTTCAAGCCAATCCAAGTAGTACTGTTTTCAAACAAATGACTGGCATCCAATGCGACCAAATCATTATTATCCGTTTCTTCAAATGCCATACTGGCAATAATGCCAATACCATGGCCAGCTCTCACATAAGTTTTAATCACATCGGTATCAGCCGCCGTAATAACAACATTGGGGACTAATTGACGAGAATTAAACGCATGATCGAGTTTCGAACGTCCGGTAAAGCCAAATACATAGGTAATAATGGGATAATCAGCCACAGCCTCTAACGTTAATTCCTTTTCATCGCACAAAGCATGTCCTTTAGGTACTAAAATACTTCGATTCCAACGATAACAAGGCAACATAACCAAGTCCTCAAATAAATCTATCGCTTCGGTGGCTATGGCGAAATCAACCTGTCCTTTAGAGGCCATTTCTGCAATTTGCATTGGTGTTCCCTGCTGTAAATGAAAACTTATATCCGGGTATTTTTTTCGAAATTGAGTAATGACTTCAGGTAAGACATAACAGGCTTGAGTATGTGTCGTGGCTATACTTAAGGTTCCTTTGTCGGGAGCACTAAAATCTTCCGCTGTTTTTCGAATTTCTTCCACTGCATCCAATATATTTTCAGTTAATGATAAAATCCGTTCACCCGCAGCTGTAATACCACTAATCTGTCTGCCACTACGTTCAAATATACGTATTCCGAGTTCCTCTTCTAAAAGACGAATTTGCGTACTAATTCCTGGTTGAGAGGTATATAAGGCTTGCGCAGCAGCCGAAATATTCATGCCTTGATGCTTTACTTCATTAATAAAACGTAATTGTTGTAATTTCACTAAATTTGTCCGTACGATGTTACTGAGTTAAACCATTGTTATCACTACAAAATATATTCAATATATTTTTTTCTTATATGAATATAGTAATTAAGTATTTCAAAAAAAATTAAGCAATTGATACCTTACATGCAACTTAAGCAGCACTGCTAATCATTATTACATGTTTTAAATGCTTAGCAATGTATGCATGAACAAATTATGCAATGTATTAATTAACCAAATTAACCAGTTAACAAAGATAAGGTAAATAAATGGAGGTATTACAATCACTGGCCGGATTTTTGGTGGGTATTTTAGTTGGTTTAACCGGTGTCGGTGGTGGAGCCTTAATGACGCCATTACTCATAATAGTTTTTGGAGTGCCAACGATAACGGCAATCGGAACGGATCTAGCTTATGCAGCTGTAACTAAATCAGCCGGTGTATGTTATCACCGAAAACTCAGTTCTATCCGATGGGATTTAGTTAAACACTTAGCCTTAGGTAGCATTCCAGGTAGCCTATTCAGTTTGATTATTTTGGGAATTTTTCAAACCCAAAGTAGTGAAACCGAAGGCATTGACTCAATTATTACCATGCTATTGGGATTTTGTTTGGTCGTTACCGCATTATTAATACTAATGCGAAACAAACTGAACGGATTAGAAAAATTAAAAAAATACAACTGTAACTTAAGCACTTATAAAACATTAAATATCGCTGGTTTTTTTATTGGTATTTTAGTGACTTTATCCTCAATTGGGGCAGGCGCATTAACTGCGGCAATTATTTTTGTACTATATCCTAACTTGGAAAGTCGAACATTAGTTGGGACTGATTTGGCTCATGCCCTACCCTTGGCCATAATCGCCGGGTTTGGCCATTTTAGTTTAGGAAATGTGGACACTTGGTTATTGTTTAGTCTTTTAATCGGCTCCCTTCCGGGAGTTTTTATCGGCGTAAGATTAGGACGTCTGTTACCTGATCAAATTATAAAAAACCTTCTTGCCTGGTTGTTAATTATTCTAGGTATTAAGTTTATATACACATAACCCATTTATTTAGCTTTTTATAGGAATTAAAAATGGCAAATTCTACCAATTCAATGATTGATTCCAAGGACTTTGATCATTATGAACAGGCATTACAATCATTTCTAGATGGAAACTTGGATGCCAATCGTTTTTTACATACACGTTTAAATTTAGGGGTTTACACCCAACGCCAAGAAGGTATGTGTATGGTACGAGCAAAGCTCCCTGGTGGTAGAATTACCGCAGAACAATTAGAAGGTTTCGCTGATTGTCTGGAAAAATATTCCATAATGGATGATGTCCAATTAACCACGCGCCAGGATATTCAATTTCATTATATTGCTTTAAAAGATACTTCTGACTTACAAAGAGAGTTGGCAAAATACAATATTGCGACCAGAGAAGCTGGTGGTAATACTGTAAGAAACATAACTTCATGCCAATTAGCCGGAGTTTGCCCTGCGGAGCATGTCAATGTACAGGCATATATTCAACAAGTTGCCGAATATTTTGTCCGCCACCCACTCACCCAATCCTTACCACGTAAATTTAAAATTGCCTTTTCAGGATGCGGCCATGATTGCGCCCAAGGTTTAGTTCATGATCTAGGTATCATTGCCACAGCAAAAAATGGTAAACCTGGGTTTCGATTACTTGTCGGCGGTGGTTTGGGCGCCAAACCCAAAACTGCAATTGAGTTATTGGACTTTATTCCAGAATCTGAACTATTACCTGCAATTGAAGCGATTCTGGTTTTACACGATAAGTTTTCAGATCGCAAACGACGTACACGTAATCGAATTAAATTTTTAGTCGAAAAATGGGGTAACGACAAATTCCGTAGCGACTTTAATAGAGAATTTGAACGTACACGTGCAGCCTTTATACAAGCTTCAGAACCATTAGTCGAATGGAAAACGCCTGAAAAGATTAGCCAACCACTTGGTGCAGATTTATCAACACCAATTAATCAGGCTGATAAAAACTTAGTGACTTTGCCTTTATTCATTAAACATGGAGACCTAAGTTCAAAACAATTAAAGGGATTGGCCGCAATCCTAAGACGTGAAAATCTGAATGATTTAAGAACCAATCAAGATCAAAATTTAACACTGTTTAACGTTCCCAAAACTAAGGTAATTGATATCGCCAATCTATTGGAAGATTTAAATATTAGTGTTGCGAATAACAAACAAAGCGTGGTCGCTTGCCCAGGAACGACCACTTGTCCATTAGGGATTACTAACTCGGAAAGGATTGGCCAAATCATTCAAAGCAATGGTACCCAATTAAATGTTAGAGTTAATGGTTGCCAAAACAATTGTGCCAACTCGTCCACCGCCGATGTAGGATTTTATGGTAAAGGACAACGCCATCACGGTACATTGGTACCAAGCTATAAAATACAATTAGGTGGTAGTGGTCGTGATGGTGGAGAGTTGGCTTTTGATGGCCCTCAAATTCCAGCCGCTCGGGTTTCAGCTGCATTAGAGCGAATTACCAATAGCTATAATGATACTAAGCATGGTGAGGAATCATTTTACCGCTGGAGCCGGCGTAAAGGTGCCGAACATTTTCACAATCTGCTCAAATCCTTAACCCAGGTAAGAGAAACCGAATTACCCTTTCTTATTAGAGATCTGGGCGACAGAAATGTCTTCCAAGTTAAATCTATTGGTATGGGAGAATGTGCAGGTGCCCAGGCTGACCCAATCGAAAAGCTCTATTTGGAAGCTAAATATGAAGCCGATTTAGGATATGCTTTTGCCATTAAATTTAAATATGATGAAGCTATCGAGAGCTTAGAAAATCGATTATTTTTACTAACAAGTGCTTTATTTTTAAAATTGGATGTAAAAAGCACAGCCGAAAATTTTTCGGCCCAAATAAATTTAGTAAAACCTTTGGGAATAGAAAAATTTTCTAAACAACCGCCACTTGAAATTCTTTATACTCAAATTAAAGAATTTCATCAAAACCCTGATGAACAAAGTTATCCATTGTTAGCAGCTCAAGTTGATAATTGGGAAACACTGGTTCGTTCCATCAATACCAATATGGATGAAAAACCTACCTTGCATTCCGGTACCGAAGGTTAGCTTTTTACACCACCGATAATAAATTATCGGTGGTGAAATCCATCATTTACGAATAAGGTCGACAAGCTAAACTCACCACCAGGCCAATATTCAAGCATTTACCCAATTAACTATTAATTTTTCTTTTTTGGTATACACTCAATTTAAATGACCTAAAAGCTTGAGATTAATACGTGCATAATGTAATCCAGATTTACTTAAAACCTCAAAAAATATGGTAAAACTAATGTTTCGACAAGACTTATTACAGACAAAAATTGACCTCAATCCTTTATTTAGAAATTCAAAGTTAAGCATAGAAAAAGACCGTGAATAGCTATGGCTAGCAATAAATTATTTCAAAATTCATTGAGTATAAAAATTTTTCTTATCATTATATTGGTGGTTTTATTGCAAAGTGCATTACTATTTTTTATTTCTGCGACGCAACTTAAAGAAAACCTGATCCAGGGGGAAATCAAAGATACACATACAGCGCTAATCTCTTTACAAGAAAATTTACATTTTTTATTGCTTAAAAATGAACACAACCAAGTCCAAAAAACCATTAGCTCATTAGGGGTTAATACTAACTTAGAACAAGCCTTTTTAGCCGGTGATAATAACCACGTAATGGCTGCCACTCAAATTAATACGATAAATAAGCCTATTGAAAAATTTTTACCCTCAAAGCAAGTGGAGAATTTAAAACAGCGTTTCATAAGAGCAAAAAATAATTTAAAAAATGACGTATGGCTATCAAAAGATGGATTTTCCTTATATGCCGTATCTCCAATTATTTTAGATCGAAAATCCTTACATTCCCTGCGTTCTGATCGTGTTGGTCTGATATTTTTAGATATTGATTTGACCTGGATTGATAAACAAATTCAACATGAACTTTGGAACCATATCCTTCCTGTTGTCTATATATTGTTCCTTGCTGGACTAAGTTTAGGACTTTATTTTCACTTCTCGGTAAGCCGTCGGATTAAATTAGTCAATCGAGCGTCCTTAAATTTTGCTAATAAGCATTATGACACACGACTTAAAATTGTCGGAAATGACGAAATAACTGAATTAGGCCAGGCTTTTAATAGCATGGCAAAACAGGTCCAAGAACATAATCAACACTTACTAAACCGAGAAAAAAAATTAATCCAAAAAGAAACAGAACAACGAGAAATATTAAACTCGATGGTAGAAGGTGTCATTAGTATCGATGAAACCGGTAAAATTTTAACTTTTAACCATGCTGCTGAACAGTTATTCGGCTATTCCAGCAGTGAAGTAATAGGAGACAATGTCAACTTATTAATGCCCCTTCCTGAATCAAAAAAAAACAATGAATATATAAAAAAATATCTTAATAAAGGCATTTCACGCATCATTGGCACTGGCAGAGAAGTGCAAGCTCTAGATAAAAATAACCACACCTTTCCGATTCGTTTATCAGTGGCTGAATTATCCAAAGATATCGATGGTAAACGGCGTTTCATTGGTTCTTGCCAAGATTTACGCCAGCTAAAACATCAGGAAGAACAACTGCGTCAGAGTCAAAAAATGGAAGCTCTTGGCAAACTCACGGGTGGCATTGCCCATGACTACAATAATATGCTGAGTGTTATTCTTGGTTATACGCAATTATTAAATAAAAAGTTTTCCGATAAATTTGATCGTGATAGCGAAGATTCTCTTCGATATATCGATTGCATTAAAGAAGCCGCAATCCGCAGCAAAAAAATGACTGACAAACTATTATCTTTTTCACGTAAAAGAAGCAGTAATGCGGAAGAATGTAATATCAATACGATATTACAAAATGATGCCGAAATGCTGGCCAAGTCTCTAACTGCTCGTATCGAAATCAGGATGGATTTATGCGAATCCCCTTGGCCAATTATATTAGACATTTCTGAATTTCAAGATATGCTCTTAAATATGGCTATTAATGCTCAACATGCTATGCCCAATGGTGGCATATTAACCTTTCAAACTCAGACTAAAACACTAACAGAAGAACAAGCGCTTATCTATGGGCTCAAATCTGCTGACTATATGTATTTGTCCATTCAAGATACGGGAATTGGAATGGACAAGAAAACAATCAGCAAAATTTTCGATCCTTTTTTTACGACCAAAGGTGAGCAAGGAACTGGATTAGGATTGAGTCAAAGCTTTGGCTTTGTCGAGCGAAGTGGTGGTGCTATTCATGTCATCTCCAAATTAGGCCAAGGAACTCAATTTGAAATTTTTTTCCCACGAAATACTGCCAAGAAAATCAAGAAGAATCCTGAACAAACAGTTGATTCCGTCGATTTAACCGGCAACGAAACCCTATTGGTCGTTGATGACGAACCCATTCTACGTATTATGCTTGCTGAGATTTTAGGCAGTAATGGATACAAGGTTTTATTAGCAGATGGAGCAGAGCAAGCCCTAGAAATGTTAGCCTTTAATAACGATATTCGCTTAATGCTCAGCGACGTAATAATGCCAAAAGTTGATGGTTTTGAACTTGCTCAAATGGTTATCAAAAAATATCCAAAGGTAGTAGTACAATTACTTAGCGGATATATTGATGAACGAGATAATAACTTAAATGACCAAAAACTACTCGAGAATATTCTGTATAAACCCTATAACCGTCATGAATTACTTGTTAGGGTTCGTATGCTTCTGGATAAAAAAAATTAAGGCTTCAGTCATACCGACTTACCCCTTCATAAGTCGTAAGATAACAATTCTTCCATCTATTCGGCAGTCCTCACATTCAAGTCCCGACGCTAAAATGGCTTTTTTAGGTTTAACCCTTTTTGGAACAGGTAAAAACATGAACCTATATTTATTTGTCCTATCCGAAAGTAAAATTTCTTAATTCTACACAAATTGTATGGATTTAGTACCAATGTACAATTTTCAAACTTACGACTTATATTTACAATGTAGTTAAAAGGCATATGACAGCACCTATTTTAGGATTACCTTATATTATGAATATTATACCAAACAAATCGTTTATGCTTGTTTCTTTATTATTCTGGGCAACTTCAATTCAGGCGGATGATACTCAACTATCAAAAGCGATTCAAGAACAAGTGAGTTCAGCGTCCGATTGCGAAGTTATGGCCTACGGCGTAGAACTGAAACATATGGATGCCGACGAAGTTTTTAAAGAATGTGTCGAACGTCGAGCTATTCTTATCGGTATGCAAAAAAGATATGGTCCTGGAAAATATGGCGAAATCGATGTTTTTGATAAAATTGAAGGCTACTCACATTTAGCCAATTCAAATAATAAATTGGTTAAAGAAGAAGCAAGCACCTATGCTACCGCTGCTGGTGTTGAAGACACCACTGAACAAACTGACAACTAGTTATAGCCTAACCCGCAAGACTTTGGTTGGATGAACCGGTTGGCCCGCTACCATCTGCCAACCAAAGTCACCCTAATTTTTTTCAACAATGCCCGATAATCCTAGAGCAACTGCGTTTTTTTGATTTAATTAGAGTCTGCTTAAAAAATATAAATATTTGATTTAAATAGAAATAAATCATTTTCAATGGTATAATAGTGCACAGCTAATCCAAAAATGTTCTGAAAAAGTGTGCACTATGATTCGATATCAC
>Ga0209692_10000603_pt1 | contig 75120 bp, 60 predicted proteins | sample tdDd472_FD_187129 | JGI IMG/M metagenome (GOLD analysis project Ga0209692, IMG submission 187129) | Marine sediment microbial communities from the Atlantic coast under amendment with organic carbon and nitrate - tdDd47.2 (SPAdes)... | ecosystem: Environmental > Aquatic > Marine > Coastal >... | reverse complement strand
ATTTCGAAGGCACCTTCAACCGTATGGGTTGTGTTTGAACCAATGCTCCCAAAGTTTGAAGCAGCATTCGTAAAGGTTACATACTCACTTTCACTTGAAATGCTTACCTCAACATTTTCTGCCATGGCAACACCAACATTTTTTACTGTCATATCAAGTAAAATTGTCTCGCCATAATCCATCATCCCGTTTCCGTTTCCACCTTCCGTATCATCAATATCATACGAATGGTAAAGAACATAACTTCCTTCCGGTGGGATCACTTCAATAACTGATTCAAACCGGTAATAGTTTTGTTTGGTAACTGTAATTACAACCTGGGTTTCCGGAATTTGAGCCTCGATGGAAATGGTAACAGCAGAACCGGCACCTTCTGCAGTTCCAATAATCTCACCATCAACAGTAAGGGCAATAAAAGATCCTGCATCTGCAGTAACAGAATAGGAAGTTTCGCCACTGTACAAAATAGGATTATGTGTAACAGCCAAATCTTGGGGTACTTCTGAGTAAACAGTCAGGAAAGCACCTCCATGGTGATGAAAAAGGTTGTATGTAACCTCTTTATTTCCTGTATTGTACGGCCAGCTTGATTGTTTGAGGAAATATTTTCCGGCAGCATTGGCAAAGGCAGGTAAGAGGCCTCTCTCATCAACCGGCATCCCGTAGTCGGGAAGAAAATCGGGCCACATATTGTCGTACATTCCCCACACATAAGTATCATTAACAAAGGAATAGGAAACTTCTGAAGCAGCAATCAATCCCAACGCACCAGAATTGACACCATTTTTTGTATAGCGGTGGAATTTCTCGGTGAAACATTCGCTACTTAAATTGTACATTCCTGTGAGACAGTTGATCGAAAAGATGAAACACAAATCTGTATTGTTCAACCCATTGATGCTAGAGCTACTGAAGTCAGGCTCGCCCCAGCCCTGCTCATAACCATGATCCCTATGCTGCAACATAAAAGATCCGTTGTTGATGGCGTTGGTAACCATTGCCGCAGTTCCACCCGACCAGCCACCAAGTTCCGCAGGAGTAGCCGGAATGTATCCCAGGCCATTGGGCCCAAAATAATTTACAACCGTTGAAGTATTTGTAGCTGTCGACCAAATGGTGCTTGGATTGCCAGCATAAATGGCATTTACCCGAACAGGGTTTTTGCCCTGGTTTCTCCAGAAGCCACCGACAGTTTCTGAACAGATCTGGAACCAGCGTTCTGTCTGCCAGCCCAGGGCAGTAATGGGGTGATCGTAAAAATCAGGGCTTACAGGTGGGTTTCGCTCATAATTGATAAACTTTGAAACCATCACTTCAAGCTGGTCGTAGTTATTTGCAGTTATCCTTGCAAAGATCATATCAGGCATGTCATCGTTATTGACATCCGAAAAAATATTGTCGGAGGCACAGTAGTTATCCCAAATTGGTGAAATAATTGAATTGTTGGCATTGCTACCGTAATCAGCTAATAACAAAATAGCTGCAGGAGGGATATCCCAGGTGTTATAGGCATCGCTAAAATAAGTTTTGAGGCCATTTACACTATTTGTCCCTATTTCATCCAGGGTTATGATGTCGGTTAAAATCCCTTGTTTCTGTCGAAATAACCTGATAGAATCAGCCCATTGTTTAAATTCAGGATTATCAGGAATAACTATGAGATATTCGCAACCAGCATCATCACGTACATTTTGGGTTTGCTGTCTCATTTTGTTATAATCCATTTCAGGAATGGAAGCACTGTTTATAAAAACATCCTCTAGAATAGGATCCCACCAGCGGCTGCGCAAACGGTCTTCCCCAAAATAACCAGCACCCCCTTCAAACTCAATTTCAAGCTCAACATCGCGGTATACAATCAATTCCTTTGTTACAGGGTTATACTGAAATGGAGTGACCCCCAACATTACTGCATCAATACCACGAATCAGGGTTAGCTCAGAAATTTGAAACGGGTTTGCGGGAAAAAGAGCATCCTTTGTATAAATCTCCAGGTTTTTATTGTAATCCAGTGGCCCATCTTCAGTGTCAAGTGGAATCCTTGGAGCTGGTGCCAGAGTAACGTTTTCAAATTTTTCCATACGGAAATCCTTAACGATCAATCTTGGTGTTGCGCCTTGTGGAACAGCAATAAAGCGGCTAATTCCCGGAAGGTCGGGTGCACCTTCATCATTGGGTAACAATGTACCCGGAAGAAGGATATTTTGCATGGTTTCACCATCAATTTCAGTATCTGCAAAACTAAAGTCTGTGACAGAAAAATTGATTTTCAATCCTGAATTATCAGAATTTTCGAGGGTATAGCCGGCATCACCCCAGCTATCGGAGTATTTTACATCCTGTGCGAAGAGTAGAGATGTTCCTAAAGTAAAAAAGGTACAAAGAGTAAATACAAAAAGTTTGTTTTGTAGTGCGCGGTAGTAGTTCATCATTTTTTTATATTGGTTAGTGAAAAATTGCAAATACTTAGTAATTTTCTTTAAAAAGTGGCGCTAAAATTAATAATAATATATGTTAAAGAGCATTTATTTTGGTATTTCAAACAATTGATCACAAAACAAGCAAAATAAACATCTGTATTTTTGCATATGAAAGAAGTGTCTGAAACTGGATATACAAATGCCCAATGTTAGAATAATCATTGAATATCATTGGTTATTAATGATATATGGTTAATTACTTTTTTAATTAAAAAACCAATTGATTAAATTTTTTCGTTTCTTTGTCGAAACCCTGAAACATGACCATCTCACCAAAAATAAAAAGGATTCTTAGTAGCCGCATCATGTATGTGTTGCTGGCCTTTCTTATCTGGATATTGTTTTTCGATCAGAACAATTGGCTCAGGCAGTTGTCCCTGTCGAAGGATCTGAAAGAAGCAAAACGACAGGAACAGTATTACAAAAATGAGATCACCAACGACAGCCTCAAGCTTCAGGAACTCAGAAACAATGATAAAAGCGTTGAAAAACTTGCCCGTGAAAAATACCTCATGAAAAAGGATGACGAAGAAATTTTTCTGATTGTTAGGGAAGATGAGGAGGAGAAATAAAGACGCGTTGGGCGTTTAGCGTTGGGCGATTTGAGTTTCGCCTTCCTTAATAAGGTTTTTGATTACCACACCGATTTTTATGATTTCTGTTTAAGTTATTACATTTAACATTCAGAATCCAAAACCTTATAATCCATAACAAAAACCTTAATGAAACTTCGAAACGGGGGTAATCTCAACATTTTGATGGCCAAGCATCTTGCAGGTTTTATCAAGGTCTTCTGTAAAACCCAATAAGAAACCACCTCCACCGGAGCCACACAGTTTAAGGTAATAGGAACCACTCTTTATTCCTTGCTTCCATATATCTAAAAAAGCAGCTGGGATCATAGGCTTAAGGTGAGCAAGTAAAAACTTCGAAAGGGACTTCAGGTTTGTAAAAAAATCCCCAATTTCCCCTTTGATCAAAGCTTCGATACTGCCATTGGTAAAGGGAATCATTTCAGATTTTACTAATTCCATAAAGCCCTCATCCTTGCATTGGTCAAAAAACAAATTAACCAGTGGACCGGTTTTCCCGGGCTTCCCGGTATTGATCAAGAATATTCCACCATTTTTTGAGAAATCGCGGGGAATTCCCACGGGTTCTATTTGCGCATTGGGCCTTATAAGCAGAGGATTTTTTACGAAACTATTGAGTGGATCCATGCCCGAACTCACACCGTGAAAATATGACTCGAGTTGGGAAAATATTTTCTTCAGTTCCAGGAATTCTTCTTTGCCCGGTTCGTTTTCCCCACCAATTTTATCCATGCCGTACCTATCATAAATAGCTGCAACCAGAGCACCTGAGCTACCGATGCCAAACCCTTGCGGGATGCTTGATTCGAAATAAAGTCCGTTCCCTAAATCCACTGCTAACGCTAACAGGTCAAGTTTTGCCACCAGTGTACTGCTACTCTCTAATTTCTTAAGATATTTCAGGAATCCTTTCAAGGATTTATTAGATTCTTCAGCAAAGTTCTGGTCGGTGTATTTGTCTTCATGAATAAAACTTAACTCACCCCTGAAATGTGTGTATGGAACTGTGAGTGCCATCGAATCACACATGATGCTGTATTCACCAAACAGCAATATCTTAGCATAAAATATTCCTTCTTTCTTAGCCATCTTATCAAATTCTATTTGGGCCCTTGCCCATTCTATCTTCAATTACAATATCATTTTCACAATGCATCAACAATCTTTCTCCAATGAATTGATCAACTATTTTGCTTTCCCTTTTAGGATACAAGACATGTACATTCGGGCCAGCATCCAGTGTAAAACAAAGGTTCACTCCGCTTTGTTTTCTGAAGGCTACAATTTTCCGGATAATCGCCAGAGTATTTGCTCCAAACAAGATAAATCCCGGATTTGAGGCCATCATCATGGCGTGCAGGCTGAGGGCTTCATTTTCGACAACCTCGATGAAGGTTTTCAAATCTCCCTCAGAAATTGCACATATCAACTTTTTGAGATTAGCAGATGCCTGATAATATCGTGTATCAGCATAAGGATGGTCGTTCATTAAAGCATGGCCTGCACGGCTTGAAACTTCTTTTTCGCCTTTGCTAACAATAAGTATGTTGTCGCGGAATCCTTCAAAAACCGGGTTGATCTTCTGTCCGAATTGTGTTGCAAAAAGATCAGAAGAACCCTGAATTAAGTCTGACTTTCCCCAACTCGCTAATCCTCCAAAAAAACTGCGTGCAGCACTTCCCGATCCAATCCTGGCAAAATAGGATGCCCTCCTGTAAAAATTCCGGTTATGATTTTCCTCCCCATTTTCCAATTGCTGCTCTATGCTGCATATACACAAAGCCAGGGCGCTCATTGCTGATGCTGAGGAGGCAATACCAGCCGAATGAGGAAAAGTATTTCTGCTGTTGATGGTAAAATGAAATTCCTTTAAAAATGTAAGCTCATCGGAAACAGTGTCAAAGTATTTTACAATTTTTTCTTCGAACAATACATTCTTTTCGCCGTCAAAGAGAAATTTAAGAGAGATTTTACCAGGAGTATTTGATTGAAAAAACTCAACACTTGTTTCAGTTACCGAATTGGCGAGTGTCATACTCAGGGAGGGATTTGCAGGAAGTTGAAATCCTTTCTTGCCCCAATACTTCACCAAGGCAATATTACTTGGGCTTTGCCAGGTAACTGTTCCGCTTTTTATTTTATAATCCACTCCCATTATTTTTTCAATACAATTTTATCAAATGGAAAAACCACATCCAGGTTTTTTGTGTCGAGATATGCCTTCAATTTTTCAATCCCATTTTTCCAACTCATCATCACAAAATCGCCGCCCCAGGCACCAAGCGATTTCACCGATCCGGGAAAGTCACCGAACGTAGTTTCCTTTACTGTGGGTATCCCCAAAACCCGGGACATAATTTGCTCTGATTCATCAATAAAAAAATCAAATTCTTCCAGGTCGTGTGTGGCAACCAATTCATGTGAAATTTCAGAAATTCTTTCTATTTCTGATTCCTTTGCCACAAGTTTTGAAGTGAAATCTATAATACTCTTATCCGAATCTTGTTTTCTTCCCAAATAAACAAAATATATTTTATCGCTAAAGTCAGGATTGAAATTTGTTTTTTCTACCAGAGGGACACCGTTTTTTAAGGTATAAAAAACTGAACCTTCAGCACGGGCACAAGCAACATCGTAACCCGAACCTGGTGAGGTTTTGAAATGTAAATTAAATGGATCAATATCAAACCACCTGGCAACATTTGAAACTAATGTTGAGCTGCTTCCCAACCCCCAATTGATATCAAAATCTGCCTGAGTATGAACATCAAAGCCTTTTAAGTTTTTAAGAACTTGGGGGTTAAGGATATTGGCCTGTTTCAGGATGGCAGAAAGTTTTGTAGCTTTCTTCAAATCATTGGATTCCAAAATTTCAAGGCTGTCAACATCAAGCACAGCCTCAAACCAAAAACTATTACTTACAAATGCTTTCCAGCGCAAGTGAAAATCAGCGTTTGTATTGGGTATTACTTCAAGTGATTGGCCGAATTTTAAAGGTAGTGCAAGAGAAGTTGCCCCCTTCAGCACAAGGTATTCGCCTGTAAGCAAGAATTTACCGTTTGAATAAAATTGTTGTGCTGTCACTTGAGATTTGAAAATTTGGAGATGAGCAAATTTGAAAATTATTAACCCACACTTAATTAAAATGAAACATCAACATCTGAACATTTGATTAATTGAACCAATAAACCATCTAACCTTTCCCAACCTTCTCGATGTGTTCTTTTCTCAAATCAGCAACAAACTTACCCACCAAATGATAAGAAACTTTCTGATTGGCAAAATGCGCAACAGCCAGGTCTTTTTCACTTTCGTTTACATTGAGTGAATTCAAAATATTCAGCAAATGCATTTTCATATGGCCTGCCTGAATTCCGCGCGTCACGAGCGATTTTATGGCTCCGAAATTATTGGCCAGCCCAACCGAAGCGGAAATCATCATCAACTCTTCAGCTGATGGATTGCCAAGCAATTGCAGGGAGAACTTCGCCAGGGGATGCAATGAAGTCAATCCACCAACAGTTCCCATCGATAAAGGAACAGTTAAAGTATACCTAAATTTATCATTGGATATATCAACATCCGTTAATGAGCGGTACCTACCATCGCGTGCAGCATAGGCATGGCCACAAGCTTCGATAGCCCGGAAATCGTTGCCTGTAGCGAGCGCCACAGCATCAATACCATTAAAAATCCCTTTATTGTGGGTAGTTGCACGATGTGGGTCGATTTGCGCTATCCTGACGGCTTTTTCAAACTTCCAGGCAAAATGCTTGGCATCTTTCACATCCTCAGCATGTTTTAAGCATTCAACCGAACATTCAACCTCAGTTTTAACAAGGCATTCAGGTGTATAATTCGAAAGTATTGACATAATCACATGACAATCCTTTTCCTGACCGGTGTAATATTCATTGTCTTCAAAATGATTTTTTAAAATGACTGCAAATTCTTCTAAGCAGGAGTTGATAAAGTTTGCACCCATTGCGTCACGGGTATCAAAAGTAGCCTTGAGTTGGAAATAGTTTTCCATTTTATCAGTCATATCTATCAAATCGATATCTATAATACCACCACCACGTTCCTCCATATTAGAAGTGATATGCTTGGTTTGAGAAATCAGATCATTCTTTAAACTAGGAAACAAAGCCTGAAGTTTTTCCACTTCTCCCTGCCAAACGAAGTGCACCTGCCCTACCTTGGTGGTTGAAATAACCTCTGCCTTAAAACCACCCTTTGGTACCCAGTATTTGGCCCCGTTTGCAGCTGCAGCAACTACTGAACTTTCCTCGATAACCATAGGAACCAGGTACATTTTACCGTTAATCAATACATTGGGTGCAATACCATATGGAAAATAAAAGTTTGAAATAGTATTCTCGCTGAACTCATCAAATAGCCGTTGGGTTTCCGGATTATCATGCCAATAGCTTTTGAGCTCATGAACAATATGCTCATAATCATGAAACCTGCTTGCAACCAACTCAATCTTGGCATCTTTGGATAGTTTCGAAAAACCTGATAATATTTTATCCTTAGTCATTTCTGTGCTTAAATTTGGTGCAAATGTATAAAATTGAATGATGAAGATTTTTCAAATAGTAATTCATAATAATTATCAATATAAAATTACTTCAACCTCAACAACAAGCCCATTTTCTTTTTGTTCAACTTTATTCATTTATTTTTAAACTTTACTCACTAGAAGTTTAAACCGCCCCAATACTTAGAGAGCAACTCCCATAACATAAGTTTGTCTGTTAATTGCAGCTGATATCAAATTTTCAGTTTCACAATATACAATATTTACCCTGCCATTTCTTTCAAACTAATTGTTTGTCTATTATTATTAAGTTTAAATAAATTTATTTTTAATTGAACATTTTTTTTTATTTATTGTTAGTTTAGTTGAATTGAAAAGCGAATGAAACAAAAAGAAGCAATAGTTATTGGTGCCGGATTTTCTGGATTATCAGCAGCAGCATTTTTAGCGCAAGCTGGATTTAAGCTGAAGGTGTTGGAAAAAAATGCCATCCCCGGTGGCAGGGCCAGAAAATTTGAATCAAATGGGTTTACCTTCGACATGGGGCCAAGTTGGTATTGGATGCCGGATGTATTCGATAGATTTTTTGAAAGCTTTGGGAAAAAGACCGAAGATTTTTACAAACTTGAGCGCCTCGCCCCTTCCTATCGTATCGTTTGGGGGAAAGATGATGAAACTGATATCCCTGCAGATTTTTCGGCCTTTTTAGATATGTTTGAAAATTTCGAAACTGGAAGCGCAGCTAAATTGAAGAAATTTCTGGATAATGCGGAGTTTAAATATAAGGTAGGCATCAACAAACTGGTTTACAAAAAGAGCGCCTCACCCTTTGAGTTTATCGACCCCCAGTTAGTTGCCGGCATTTTTCGCTTGAATGTTTTTAGTTCGTTCCACAACTATATCCGAAAATATTTTAGTAACCCGAAATTATTGCAAATGCTCGAATTTCCGGTACTATTCCTTGGTGGTACACCAAAGGCAACACCGGCCCTCTATTCGCTGATGAATTATGGCGACATCAAATTGGGCACATGGTACCCCACAGGCGGAATGTATAAGGTTGTGGAAGCCATGACAGATCTTGCAAAATTATTTGGCGCTAAATTTGAATTTAATGCTAGAGTAGAACAACTATCAGTCGAAAACGGTAAATTAAACGGAGTGGTTTTAAATGGCAAAACAATAAAAGCCGATGTGGTTGTAGCCAGTGCTGATTATCATCATGTGGAGCAAAACCTGCTACCTGAGAAATACAGAACATACTCAAAAGATTATTGGAACAACCGTGTGATGTCACCTTCTTCGATGATCTTTTATTTGGGTGTTAAAAAAGAACTCCCTCAGTTAAAACACCACACCTTGTTTTTTGATGAAGACTTTAACCGTCATGCAGAAGAAATTTACACTGACCCCAAATGGCCTGAAAAACCAAGTATTTATATAAGCAATACTTCAAAGACCGATGAATCAGTAGCGCCAAAAGGAATGGAAAACCTCATGGTACTCATTCCGGTTGCCCCTGGCCTTGATGATAAGGATGCAGTTCGAGAGAAATATTTCAGGTACATCATCGATAAACTCGAAAAATACACAGGTGAGTCCATCGAAGAGCATATTGTTTTTAAACGAGTATATGCACATCGTGATTTTGAAAATGATTACAACGCGTTTAAAGGGAATGCCTATGGTTTAGCCAATACATTGTGGCAAACAGCCTTTTTAAAACCAAAGTTGCAATCTAAAAAAGTAAAGAATCTATACTATGCCGGCCAGTTGACAGTGCCCGGACCAGGCGTGCCTCCAGCAATTATTTCGGGAGAAGTGGTTGCAAAAGAAATTGTAAAACAATATAAATCCTGATTATAATGAAGCATATTTTTGATATGATCTCGAAACAATCAAGTAAAATGACTACCCAAACCTACAGCACCTCATTTTCGCTTGGAATAAGGGTATTCAATAAAAAATTTCACGACCCTATTTATGCCATATATGGTTTTGTACGGTTTGGCGATGAGATTGTGGATTCGTTTCACGGTTACGACAAACGTAAACTTCTAGATAAGTTTCGTGTTGACACATTTGAAGCCATCGAAGACAAAATAAGCCTGAACCCGATCCTGAACAACTTCCAATGGGTCGTGAATAAATATGACGTTGATCATGAGTTGATCAGGTTGTTTTTGCGTAGCATGGAAATGGACCTTGATCAAAAAGAGCATGACCAGCAATCATTTAAAGAATACATTTTGGGATCTGCAGAAGTAGTAGGCCTAATGTGTCTGCATGTGTTTGTTTATGGAGATGAGCAAAAGTTCGAGGAACTGAAGCCTTCGGCCATGTCACTGGGTTCGGCTTTTCAAAAAGTGAATTTCCTTCGCGACCTGAATGCTGATAAAAATACATTAGATCGATCATACTTCCCAGGCATTGATGTTATCATGCTCAACGAAGACACTAAAAGCCAAATTGTAGCTGATATTGAGGAGGATTTTAAGCATGCTTATGAGGGTATAAAAATGCTGCCCAGTGGTGCTAAATTTGGCGTTTATATCGCTTATATCTATTTCTTATCATTGCTTCGCAAAATCAAACGAACACATTCATCAGAAATACTAACGAAAAGAATTCGCATTTCCAATCCTGAAAAGTATCAACTGCTTGCTTCCTCTGCCATGCGCCACGCTTTTAATGTGTTGTAATATGAAAATCTACATCACAGTTATATTATTGATATTGGGACTGGTCTCGCAGGCTCAAAACTTTAGTAATCTTGAAGTTCGTAACATGTATTTCGATGGTTGGGAAGGGCAATGCGGTGCGTTAGATTTAGTCAAAAGATTCAATGATGCAAACATAATTAATGATGCATTGATACTGGCTTATCTGGGTGCAGCGACAACTACATTGGCCAATTGTAAAAAATTCCCCACCAGTAAGCTGTCAGTCTTTTTTGAAGGAAAACGAATGCTTGAGGATGCCATCGAAATGGATCCTGAAAATGTCGAAATCCGCTTTATTCGATATACTATTCAAACCAATATCCCCGGAATACTTAATTATGATGACATGGAATCAGACAAGAAAATGTTGATGGAGTATTTAAGGGCCAAACAAAAAACCTCAACAGATGTTGACTTATCACAACGAATTATTGAATACCTGATCGAACATGGAGACCTAACCAATGAGGAACAATCCGAATTGAATCTCATTAACAACAAACAATTGAAAACTAAACAAATAACGTTTATAAAAAGATTGATATGAACTGGATTTTAGCCGTCATCATTGCTGCCGCTGCTTTTTTCTTTATGGAATTTATGGCATGGTTTACCCATAAATATATTATGCATGGATTCTTATGGGTGCTGCACAAAGACCATCACATTCGCGATGGACGTAAGTTTGAATGGAATGATATGTTTGCAGTGATTTTTGCAATCCCAAGTATTGTTTTCATTTATTTTGGATACGATGCATTCGATTACCGTTTTTGGATTGGAATTGGAATCATGGCCTATGGATTGGCCTATTTTCTTTTTCATGATGTGTATGTGCACCAAAGGCTGAAAATGCTGAAGAATTTCTCGAACCGCTATCTTCGAGCAACTGTTCAGGCCCATGCCGACCATCATAAACCTCGGGCGCATTACAACTATGGATTTCTTGTAGCCCCAATCAAGTATTACGTTGAGGAGTTTAAGAAGAAGCAACACGCCGCTTAAATACCTTTTGGCCTAAGTGCCTAAGTTCTTTTTATGGATAAAAACCCTAAATTCAAGAAACAAACTCCAACATGTACACCTATTTGCTGATCAACATATTCTCAATATCAATACCGTTGATCGCCAGTTTCGATAAGCGATTGAATTTTTATAAAGAATGGAAAAATTTCTTTCCGGGGATGTTGATCACCCTTGTGTTTTTCGTGGGATGGGATGTCCTTTTTACCTACTGGGGCATATGGGGTTTTAACCCTAAATACCTTTTGGGTATGAACATGCTCAACCTTCCAATTGAAGAATGGTTGTTTTTTATTGCCATCCCCTATGCATGTGTTTTCACTTACCATGCATTAAACTATCTTTTCAAAAAGGATTACCTGGGAAAATATGAAAACGGGATCAGCCTGATGTTAGCGGCGATATTGGTACTTGTGGCCCTTTTCAATTATTCGAAGCTTTATACATCCTTAACCTTTGGGCTAACCGCAATATTTTTACTTCTGCATCTTTACGTTTTTAAATCAACATACCTGGGCAGGTTTTATTTTTCCTACTTGTTTATTTTAATTCCTTTTTTCATCGTCAATGGTCTGCTTACAGGCTCATTTATTCCGGAAGAAGTAGTTTGGTATGATAATTCACAAAATCTTGGCATAAGGATATTGACTATTCCCATCGAAGACAGTGTTTATGGCCTGCTGCTTATTTTAATGAATGTTAGCTTTTTTGAGTGGTTCGGGAAAAAGAATGCATAATATTTCTGAGGATATCTCAGTGAGTTTTTTCACGCATTGTTTTCCTGTTTATCACTTTCAATGCCTCAGTTTTACTCAGGTGTGACAGTTGGTTACTTTCAACAAATTGGATAACAGCCTGTGGATCAGTTTTGGAGTATTCCCTCAATATCCAACCAATGGCTTTGCGGATAAAAAATTCTTTTTCGTTGGCCAAACGTATGATCAGGTCGAACATCAAATCAAGATCTGTATCTTTTTTGTATTTGAGCTGGAAAAGCAATGCAGTGCGTTGCAGCCAGAAATTATCGGAGGCCATCCACTTCTCAGTATAAACAGGAATCAGTTCCGGGAAACGTTTAAAGTGAGTCCCAACAAGATGGGAAGCGATCATATCAACGGTATCCCACCAGGATTTGTTTAACATGATAAACTCATAAACCTCAATAAAACCAGCATCTGCCTTTTTGCTGTACTTCGTAAGCAACTCCATACCAAAATGTTGAAACTCACGCTCAGGTTGCTTCCACAACAACTCGATTAATTCTGGTAAATTGCTCTTCTCAGGAATTCCATGGTCCTTTAAATAGGACTTTAATAACTCGTGTTGCTCTTGGGCAACAAGTCCAAAATGTGTGAACTGGTTGCGCATGTAAGCATTCTTCTTTGCTGCACGTTCAGGATTCGCCTGCAGTTCGTAGGCAGACCTTAGCTTGTCTACATAGTCGTTCATTTGAAAAATTATTTTGTGGCGATATATACAGTTGAAATCCCATGCGACGACATCATCGGCTTTTCCTGCATTGAAACATTGATGAATCCTGTTTTTTCGAGCATGTATTTAAACTCCTCTACTCCAAACCATTTCAGGGTAATTTCATCAAGGTGGGTTTCGTTAAGATGCCCATCTTTATACCATTCATATTTAAAAATCCCTGTTTGGGCCTGGTTAATCAAATCGAAGGATTTACTATAAGTAACTACCAGTTTTTGACCGTCTGGCCTTGTGGCAACACGCCCGGTTTTCCAAACGCCTGGTTGATGGTTTACAATCTCATCCCAGGGAATCCATAAATCGCAAATAAACCTTCCGCCGGGAAGCAAATGATTGTTGATCAGCTTCAATGCTTTCAACGCCAATTCTGTTGTAGGCATCAGTTGGAAGGATCCACCTGAAACGAAAATGGTTTGATATTTTCTACCGGTCTTAAAAGAACTAAAATCCTGCCTGAAAAGATTGGAATGAAATTGGCCGTCCTCAATTTTCCTTCTGCAAATGTCGAGCATTGGCTGCGAAAGATCAAGGCCATCGGTTGGTACACCATTCTTTAGTAAAGCTATTAAAACTCTTCCGGTCCCACAGGCGAGTTCAAGGGCAGGTGAATCACCGGGCCTGATTATATCAGTATAGAATTCGATATCTTTCGTTTCTGCTGCGAGTAGATCATCATACCATTCGGCAACAAGCCCCTTGTAATGTCCATCGTTCAAGAGTTGTTTTGCCATAGCTAATTGATCATAAGTTTTTTCGAGCAAAGTGTTTCACCGTTGTTCCCCATAAAATTCAAAACATAAGTTCCCCTGGAAACAGAAGAGGCATTCCAAGTCCTTTGGATTTCGTTGTTTGAATTTTTAATTGTGACTATATTCCTACCGGAGGAATCAAATACCAGAACTTCTGAAACAGTTGTATTTCCAAAATCAATGATTACTTCATCTGTTGCCGGGTTCGGAAACACTTGAATCTCATCCTGGATCGACCCCCGATCTTCATCCGTTCCCACGTAAATTTGGTCCCAAACAGCAAGTGTATAATCGCCTTTTTGCAGATGTGGAACCTTGATATATCCTACATTGGAATTCCCGGTTCTGATAAAATCCACCGATTGCCATTCGGTGTTAGCATTTGGCCGGTATAAAATAATAATCGAATCGTTCGGGTTGGTAATCATGTTACCGTCGAGGTCATATTTGTTATACAGGAAACTTCCGGTGGCATCGAAACCTTCAGGGATTATTCCATCAATGCGCCATGTGTGTTGATCCGAAAGGGTAAGTCCGGGCTGAAAAGTATACATCGAATCGGCTGCCACCCACCGGTGGGTTAGTCTGATAAATGCCGAATCTCCATCAGGGAATTCGTCAATATCAATTTCGCAATAGACATCAGAGAAACCAGCAGATCCGGTTTCCTTAATTACCAAATCCACATCGGTAGTGGCATCGGCAACTTTATCCATATAATCCATCATAATAAATACCGGCTCAAATCCCACAGAAAACAATTGGCTACCTGTTTCACCTGAAAATTCCATCACATGGGTTTCCATTTGCCACTGGGCATCCATAAATGTAACCTCAACCCTGTTTGAATTGGCATATTCAGTTGCACCTTTTAGTTTTTGTTGAGCTTCAACTGTTACGTCAAAATTGTCCCCGTTTGTTTCAATCGAAAACCAACGGACCGAAAACTCGGGAAAGCCCGGGGCGAACACCCAGGCATCAAAAAAGTCGGTTAGATCCATCCCTGAATGCTGCGACAGTACATCACGCAAATCCCATGAACTGGCGTAATTACTTTGGAAAGCCTGAACGTATGCTTTTACCGCCGGAAAAAACAAATCGTCACCCATATAATGACGCAAGGTATGTGTAACAATTCCACCTTTTTGGTAAACAGTGGTACCATAAGTATACTCTGTTGGAATGCCATACAAAGCACGATAACCATCATCATCGAGATGAGCATTGTGTAAAACATTAAGGTGCTTCTCGCGATATTCTGCCCGCAGAGTTTCGTAGTCGTAAATACCTTCACGATACATCAGTTCACAAAACACCGCCCAACCTTCGTTCAACCACATATCTTCAGCTGTTGCACAGGTAACCAGGTCTCCAAAATACATGTGAGATAATTCGTGGGCCAATAAGTATTCGCTTGAAAGGTAGCCATTAATACTTCCATGTGGATAAGCAATATTTGTAGCATGTTCCATCGCTCCAATGGCGGTACCAACATAACCTACCCTTTCCCAGGGATAAGGCCCGAAATAGTTTTCAAAGGCATCAAGAATCGGGATTAAATTGGCAAACGAACCTGCTACCTTAGATGTATCATTTGGCTTCACATAAATTCCAATAGGTATCTCATCTCCACTAATCGATTCGAATGCTGATGGAACGTTCTCGTACTCCCCAATAGCAACCGAGGCAAGATATGTAGGGATGTCGTTTTCAAGTTTCCAATGGTAGGTATTTGTACCATTTCCATTGTCGATAACTTCAAGTAAGGTGCCACCACAAACAGCTTTTTTCGGCTCTTCTACGGTAACAAAGAGTTCGTAAAATGCCCTGTCCTGGAAATCATCAATACACGGAAACCATGCCTTGCCAAGGTTATGCGGATCGGAAACAAAACCAACACCAAGATTAAAGGCGTAACTGCCGGCAAAATGAAAGCCTCCCCAACCTTCATGAAACGGCTCTCCTGAATAACTCACCTCAACCACTACCTCGTCTCCGGAGCCAAGTGGTGTGGCAAGTGGAATATATAAAAAGGGATCGTCGTGTTGAAAATTGCTTACTTGCATACCATCAACCTTTACCTCTGTTACAGTCAGATCCATTAATTCGAGGGTAAGCTGGCTCAAGTCATCAACCTTGCTGGCAAGCTCAATTATTGTGGTAGCGTCAATTGTTTTTAGAGTTGTATTGATCTCATGGATGTGAATCTCGTAAGTAAGGGCATCCAGTGTATCACTAATCAATGAGCGCTCAAAGCTTTGCTTGTGGCTGCATTTGGAGTGATCGTGCTGGGCTTGCACAAATATTTTTGAAAAAAAGAATAATGCAAGGATTAGAAATGTCAAATTTTTCATGATGAAGGTATTAACAAGAATCAGTATTTTATTTTTTTTGTAAAATTAGAATTTCATTGCGAAAATACCGAACTTGCGGCACTTTTTTAAAAATATTTGGTTCCTGAATAAATTTAACGTGAAAATACATCAATATTGGAATGGCTGTTTACATGAAGTTTTTAGTGGGACCAACGAAATGAAAAAATAAATTAAAAATCTTAATCCATTTCATGTTCATAATCGAACATTGAATGTATTTTTGTGGACACATTGTTACACCTTGATTCAGGCAATCAATATGACAAACTGAAAAACAGTTTATTACAAAGATGGCATACTTTTCGATAGCCACATGTAACATTTTTAAAATTTGACAAATCACAGAAACTGAGATATGATGTTAAAAGCAACAGAAATGAAAAAAGAAAGTATCGTGAAAAAAATGCTTATTTGCTTGTTTTTATTCTTGATGGTAGCAGGTTCCGGAAGCATAATGGCACAGCAAAGAATCTGGAGCCTTGAAGATTGTATAAATTATGCCATCGAAAACAACATCCAGATCAAGCAAAGCGAGTTGGCTATTGAATCGGTGGAAGCAGATATGCTGCAGAGTAAGCTTAACTTTTTACCTAACCTTAACGGAAATACAAATTTTAGCTGGAGTTGGGGCCGTACACTTGACCAGACCACCTATATTTACTTTAATCAGGAAACCAACCAGGGCAATATGGGTTTAGATGCTAACATGACACTTTTTGGGGGATTGAAAAATCTTAACCAGGTAAAGCGTGATAAAATAGATTTCCTGGTCAGTCAATACGACGCTGACAAGATGCGGGATGACATATCTCTGATGCTTACCAGGGCCTATCTTCAAATACTTTTTAATAAGGAGTTGCTAAAGGTTGCACAGGAGCAAGTTCAAATTACAACCGAACAAATCGACAGGACCAACAAGATGGTTGAAGCAGGAACACTGGCCCGTGGTAGCTTGCTCGAAATGGAGGCTCAGGGAGCCCGCGAAGAACTCAATGTAATCAATTACGAGAATCTTCTGGAACTGGCATATCTGGATCTGCTTCAAATCCTCGACCTTGAATCAGATGCTGATCTTGAGATAGAAATACCAGAACTTACAATGGAGATTATAAATGATTTACAACCCTTGAAAAGCATTTATGAAACCGCACTTCTAACACAACCAGTTGTAAAAAGCGCAGAACTGGAAGTTGAGAGTTCACATAAAGGCATATCTATCGCCAAAGGAGAAAAAAGCCCGGTATTAAGCGTTGGTGGTGGTTGGCGAACCAATTACTCCAATCAGTACCGGAAATTCGATCCAGAGTCTGGTGGTTTTACCGATGTTATTCCGTTCAACGATCAGTTTAAGGACAATCAAAGCGAATATCTGGGATTTAGTTTATCCATCCCTATTTTTAATGGCTACCAGGCTGCTACAATGGTCAATAAGGCCAAAATAGCAGCAGCCAATTCAGAATACAATTATGAACTAACAAAAAACTCCCTGCGTAAAGAAATTGAGCAAGCATACAGCGATGCAAAAGCTGCTTTCAAAAGCTATGCAGCAACCCAATCTTCACTTAATTCTTTTGAAGAATCATTCAGATATACCGAACAAAAATTTAATGTTGGGATGTCCAATTCGGTGGATTACAATATTGCAAAATCACAACTAACCTCTGCTGAGTCAGAGTTGATCAGGGCAAAATACGACTATATATTCAAAACCAAGATACTTGACTTTTATATGGGCTTGCCATTATCTTTATAATACAAACAGTGCTAAAGTCTACAGGGATTTAAACATGACAATTTAAAGTCGGAATACTTTTACTCCGGCTTTAAATTTTTGGATCTATATCATACGAATCAATTGTTTTGAAATTCATATTTCGTAAACAAGCCTAAATAATTGCATCAACCTGGCATTGTTAGATGTATTATTTTTACTTTTGAGGAATCAAATAAATTTTCATTCTCAATTTCAATTCAAGAAAAACGAACGAAATGAAAAAGAAAAAACTTATTATTATTATTGCTGCTGTAGTAGTTATAATTATTGTCCTGGCCGTATTGAAAAGTAAAGGGATTATTGGCTCAGAAAAAAATCAGAAAATCACTACTGATTTCGTTACAAAAACCACCATCATCGAATCGGTGTCAGCCAACGGCAGGATACAGCCCGAAAAAGAAGTAAAGATTTCTCCTTATATTTCAGGTGAGGTTATTGAGCTACTGGTAAAAGAGGGTGACGAAGTTAAAAATGGCCAGTATTTGGCTAAGATCGATCCTGAAATTTACCTGTCGAATTATGAAAGGATGGAAGCCAGCCTGCAATCACAAAAAGCCAACCTTGCCAATTCAAGGGCACGACTGGCTCAAACCCGGGCACAGTTTACAAATGCAAAACTTTCGTTCGAAAGAAATGAAAAACTGTGGAAAGAGAAAGTAATCTCAGATGCAGATTATGATGCTGCGAGGGCACAATATGATGTTGCTGAGGCAGAAGTACAGGCCTCTGAAGAAAGTGTAAAGGCTGCCGAATTCCAGGTTGCCAGTGCCGAAGCATCACTCAGGGAAGCAAAAGAAAATCTGACTAAAACTGCTATTTATGCTCCTACGGCCGGGACAGTATCAAGATTAAATATCGAACAAGGGGAACGTGTTGCCGGTGCATCTCAGTTCTCGGCTGGTACAGAATTGATGCGTGTCGCAAATCTCAACTCGATGGAAGCCGTAGTTTCGGTAAACGAAAATGACATTGTTCGTGTAAGCCTTGGCGATACCAGCCTTATTGAAGTAGATGCATACCTCAACAGAAAATTTAAAGGACTGGTAACCGAAATTGCCACATCTGCTGACGTTTCCGGTGCCAGCACCGACCAGGTAACAAATTTTGAAGTAAAAATCAGGTTACTAAAAGAATCCTATCAAGACCTGATTCCGGAAGATAACCCGTCATATTCTCCTTTCAGACCCGGTATGTCAACAACAGTGGATATCCAGACAGAAATACAACTTGACATCCTTACCGTTCCCATCCAGGCTGTTACTACCCGCAGCGACAGCACAGGCAAAACAGTTAGCAACAAAAAAAACCTTGACAGGAACGCAGAGGATAAAGAAGAAAATACCGAAGTCGTTACCGACATCAATGAATATGTGTTCTTGTATGATGATGGTACTGCAAAGATGGTTTTGGTGAAATCCGGCATTCAGGACAATACAAATATTCAAATCCTTGATGGGCTGGAAGAAGGTCAGGAAATCATTATCGGGCCTTACAGGGCTGTATCAAGAACCCTCAAAAATGGAGATACTGTCGAGAAAGTATCCAAAGACAAATTGTTTGAAGAAGATTAACCAATGTATGGTGTCTGGTAATAGAACTGTGCTATTAGATGCCCTTATTCATATTTTCTTCTGAAACTTCAGTCAGCTTATAAATATAAACCCTTCTTTGTTTACCTATGGCTAAAATCCTGCATATTGAAACAGCAACACAAATATGTTCTGTTGCTCTAAGCCAAAACGATACCGTGATTGCCAGCAAGAGCAGTGACGAAAAAAACGCCCATTCAAAGGTACTGACCGTTTTCATCGATGAGGTATTGAAACAAAGTAATATTACCCCACAAAACCTGGATGCCATTGCTGTGAGTATGGGCCCGGGCTCTTACACCGGTTTGCGAATTGGGGTTTCTACGGCAAAAGGTTTGTGCTATTCACTGGATAAACCCTTGCTTGCTGTAAGTACATTGCAAGCCATGGCGTTGGGAATGGGACGAACACCCGGTAAATTAATTGATGAAGCGCTATATTGCCCTATGATTGATGCACGCAGGATGGAAGTTTATTCGGCATTATTTGACCATTCAAATAAGCAGGTAAGAGAAATCCTGGCTGAGATTATCGACGAAAATTCCTTTGCAACACAATTGCAAATCCAGCCAATATATTTTGCCGGTGATGGAGCTGAGAAGTGCAAAGATGTTTTATCCTCTCAACCAAATGCTATTTTCCTTGACAACTTTTTCCCATCGGCAGAATTCATGACCGGCATCGCCTATAAAAAATTCAAAAACAAATCGTTTGAGGATGTGGCCTATTTTGAACCATTTTATCTAAAAGATTTTGTAGCAGGGCCACCCAAAGTAAAAGGGCTGAAGTAGGATTAGAGCTTATAGGAAATTCCGGTAAACCATGAGAACGAATAGGGGTGATAGTTTAAACCACTGCCCGTATTGACCGGTGAAAGGGAATATTTAAAAGTTGGAGATAAATTTACTGAAACCCTTTGTGAAATATCATAAGCCAGCCCTAGCCCTAAAACACTGTTGTAAATCATTGGCTTTATATTTTCAGTAGTTCCTGTTTGTATCTTTTCATCTTCAATGCTAAAATACGAGCGGTTGTTTACCAAAATGCCGGGGCTTAATCCACCATTCAAATTGATGGAGAATCGCTTGTTCAGCACTTTATAATTTAGCACAAAAGGTACCTCAAGATAATCGAGATTTTGGACGAAAGTGCCATTCACCGTGTAATCGCCCGGAATTGAATCTTTATCACTGGCGGCTTGCGGAGTTAATGCTTTAGCAAACCGTGTAGGGTTAATGGTTACAGTCCCACTTGATGAAGCCAGTTTGTACATATACTGGCTGTCGGGGCTATCGTAGGCCACAACATCATTATTTTCCTGCCCGATCCTTGACAAATACAAGCCTGAACCCAAACTCAGCCTATCGTTGAAATTGTACGCCAGGCTAATACCACCCCCAACAGTTCTAAGGCCGTTTTCCGTATCATTAAAATAGGATGGGTCGATAATTTCATCAGGGGTTTCAAAGCCTTCACCACTTATTGTACGGTACGAATAAGTAGGTGATATCTGGCCACCAACACTCCACTTATCATTTATGTTGGATTGTTCTTCAGCAAGAATTTCATCATTAAATTCATCATCTCCGATCAACAATCTGTGAAGCATTTCAGGCGACATGTTTTCCAAATCTTCATCTGTGTCTGTTTGAGATTCAGCAACTACAGCAACAGTTTTATTCTCGTCAAGTGGCTCTTTTTGAATTTCTTCTTCCTCAACCACATCTGCTACAACAATATCTGATTCAGGGATTTCCTGTATACCATCTTCTTGCTCTCCAGTAACACTTTCCGGTACAGGTGTTTCTTGAGCAGTTTCAGTTTTCGTAGTAGATGCTTTTTGGCTTTCCTGATCTAATTCTGCAAGAATAACATTTTGATTGGTTTCCTGATTTGTTTCGGCAAGCACTAATTGTTGTTGGTTATCCAACTCCCCGGCTTCATCAAAATCCTTTTCCTTTTCACTAATTTCAAGGGGAGGTATTGATGCTTCTTCGGCGGTTTCATCTACGGTTTCAGGCTCCATGTTGGTGGCCGTCATATTTGTATTATTGGTACTGTACTCTGAGAGGAAATATCCGGCACCAAAAGCAAGAACCAACAAAAGCGAAGCAGCAGCAAGCCTTACATACAAAAAAGCAGTTCCCCTTTTTCTGGGTTGCAAATCGCCTTGCAGGCGTTCCCATGCACCCGCAGGTGCATTTACTTTGTGCCCAACCAGGTGATCACTGAATAATTTGTCGATATTTTTTCTTTCGTCAGCCATTAATTTCTTTCGACGATATGTAAAAATGCTCCTTGACTTTTTTCTGCAGTATACCCCTGGCACGTGCCAGGTTTGATTTTGAGGTTCCTTCCGAAATATTCAACTTTTGCGCAATTTCCTTATGAGAAAAACCTTCTAACGCATAAAGATTGAAAACCATCCGGTACTGGGGTGTTAACTCCTGAATTAATCCCATTAAATCATCAGCCGAAATATTGCTGATGACACTCTCCCTGTCTACATCCTCAACATCTTCATAATTTTCATTATCCAAAACGTAAAGAGGGCGTTTCTTTCTGAATTTTTCCAGCGCGGTATTTATCATTACCCTCCTTACCCATCCCTTTAAAGAGCCCTGGCCCTTGAATCCTTTCAGGTTATGAAAAACTTTAATAAATCCTTCGTGGAGGGTATCTTCGGCTTCGGTGTGATCGGGGGAGTAATAAAGGCATACTCCAAACATTTCATCAGCAAACAGCTTGTACAACTCCTGCTGCGCCTTACTCTTCCCATCAATACATCCTTGTATTAGTTTTTCCTGATCCAAACCAAAAATTGAAATTGAGGTGATGCTGCAATACAAATTGACTATAACAAATATAGCCAATTAAATCAAAGAACGATTTTAACGATTTATTATTAGATGGTTGAATAAAAAAAATGGTTGCGTTAGGTGGCAATTAAAATGAAGGAAAAGAAAGATTAAAATGAAAATGTGAGGGAAAGCAGTGAAATTCTAAAAAATTTTAACTGATACGCAACCTTTTTTTATAATCCCTCGTCTTATTCATACAACCAACAAAAAAGCTTATGCAAAGAATCCGTACACTTCTAATCGTTTTAAATAAAAAGGGCTGGCTGAATTTTGATTCGAAGTCTGCTTTTTATGTACTGCTGGTTGCCTTTATCATTTTGTTGCTTGCAACAGAATCTATTATCAAGCAAACTTTTGTTCCGTTATAAAAGTGTTTCAGTTTTAAGTTTTTCATGGTTTTACCTATGAGTTAATTAATTGGTTTGATTTTGAAAAAAGCCGCGTTCTGGGAGAGAGGCGGCTTTTTTATTTGTGTTAAGTGAAGCGTGAATGGCGATTTATCATCCAGCATGAATCGCCATATTACAATCCTAACTCAAAACGCTAAACGCTAAACGCTAAACTCAAAACACTTAATGCGGCGCTACATCCTTTTTGCAGCAAGCCGGCAGTTTTTCGTAGGCCTTATCTTCAGCTATCAATTCATCAGCATCGTAGCCAATTTTTGTAATGGCAATCTTGATTTTTTCTTTATCAGTCTTTTTGGGATTGAATGTAACAGTAACGGTTTGTGCTTTCAAATCCACTTCAATTGCTTTTACACCCTTTTCAAAAGCAAGGTCCTTTTTAATCCTGTCTTCACACATTCCACACACTACCGATGATTTAATTTCAACAGTTTCTGTTTTGCTCTTTTTTTCCTGGGCTAACATGTTCCCTGAAAAAATTACAAACATGGCAAAAAATAATGCCGGTACCAATTTTACAATTCTAGTTTTCATTTTAATTTGTTTTAATTTATTAAACATTATTCAGATTTTTTACTCATTCTTCCAACGGCACAGCTAACATAAGATACAACCTCTGATTTGAGGCTGTTGTTCCCTGATTCAGGATAGCCAAGCCAGGCAAGTTTCTTTAGAACTTTACCTTTATCCAGGAGGGTTTCATCATAACCAATGTTTACTGATGAATCTTCCATCCCAATTTCCACATTTGATACACCTTCAAGTTTTGAAACTTCCTTTTTAATGGTGTTGGCACATCCGTGGCATTTTAAATTTTCAATAATAATTTTATCTTTTATCATGATTTCCTGTTTTTAATTTTGATCGATAGCAAACCGCAGACCAAGATAGAATTTTCTTCCCATAATTGGTGCCCAAACCATGGAAGCATCAAAATACTCACCAAACGGATCGTCGGCGGCAACGATAGGATTATCCTGCGTAAATCCAAGCAGGTTTTCACCTCCGACATAAATGCTCCATTTCCTGAAATACTTCGTCACCTGTGCATTGACAATAGTGTAGGCCGGGAAAGTTTCTCCCCTTTGGTATTCGGGAGGATTTGCTGTAGTACTGGGCAGCCTCCCTCCCCCATTAAACTGGGTTGTAAAATCGAATTGCCAGATATTAAAATTAGTGGCATATGACAAATTTACCAGGCCTTTATATTTATGAACCAATGGCTTACGCTGTAACTCGTTATCAATTGTCATATTTACATCGTTGATGCGGAAAGCAGCGACCAAATCCAAATTTTTAACAAGTTCATACGAAGCCTCCACCTGGAAACTGTTAGAGTATGAAGTGCCGTCAAGGTTGTATATCCTGATCTGTGAAGCATCAGCATCCACATCAACAATTACCTGGTTTATAAAATCGGTCCTGTAAAAATCAGCACTCAAAGTAAGTTCCCTATTGAACAGGAGTAAATAATGTATAATATTTACACCATAATTCCATGCCTCTTCCTGGTTGAGATTTCCCTCTGTAACAATTCGTCGTGAACTGGCCAAAAGTGAAATGTTTTCAGCCAACACATTTGCAGTGCGGTATCCCTTTCCTGCCGAAACCCTTAAAAAGGTTTTTGGTGTCAGGTTATATTTTGCATGAACCCTTGGTGTATAAAAAGTTCCGTAAACATTATGAAAATCAACCCTGATACCGGCAATAAACGTAAACCGCTCAGGATTTGTAAAGGTGTACTGATAAAAAATCCCCGGAACGCTCTCCATCAATGAAAATGCACTATCGTTCATTGTTTCATCATAATTGTCATATCGATAACTTACACCTGTGCTGTAAACATGACGGCTATTGCCCAAATAGGATTGAAAAATCAGGTTGCCGTAATAACTGTTTTGGGTAGCATTATAGTCACGTAATCCAAACATCGATTCCTGGTCGTGCCATGTATAGGAATTAATAAAACCCAGGCTTGTTGCCGGCCGGGAAAATACAATTCCATTTTTCCAAAAGGCCTGAGTTCTACGGGTTTTAATGTTTATCCCGTATGGATTTGTAATGATCGGTTCGTCCGATTTATCATAATCAGTCTGGCCTCCAATGCGATCCTCATTGATATACTGAAAACCAAACTGGGTTCTGTATCGCTCACCAAAATATTTCCAGCGGTTTAATATATTGTATTGAGTGTACAGGGGATGATCTAAAAATCCATCTCCGTTGTGGTCATCCTTTTGCTGGTTGTTACTCACATGGCCGTAGAGCATGGTACTCCACTTATCGTTTAATTTGGTAGCGGTATTGAAATTTCCTTCCAGCCTTCCGTACGAATCACCAAAAACATTCAAATAGAGTTTCTCACTATCATCGGGTTTTTTATATTCAACATTTATTTGCCCGCTAATCGATTCGTAGCCATTCACTACCGCCGCAGTACCTTTCGAAACCTGGATGGATTCCATCCATGGGCCAGGCACATACATCAAACCGAAACTATTGGATAATCCATAGAAATTAGGAATATTTTCAGTCATGATCTGGCTATAGATACCTGCCAATCCAAGCAAATGAATTTGCTTTGCCCCAGTAACAGCATCACTGTAACTAACATCCACCGAAGCATTGGTTTCAAAACTTTCAGATAAATTGCAACAGGCGGCCTTGGTAAGTTCTGCTCCTGAAATATTCTGGGTCAGGATTGGATCAATACGCGAAAAATGAGATCCTGATTCACGTGCTGAAACTTCAACACCATCAAGCATCCGGCTGGCAGCAAGGATGACCTCGATATTAGACATACTTTCCTGCACACGAAGAGTATCTTTTTGATAACCAACAAAACTAAAAATCAGCATTTGCCTGTCTTTTTCCTGGCTGTTCACACCTTCAATTTCAAAACCTCCATCGGCATCCGATGTAGTTCCAAGCAGGTTATGAGCCCAATAGATATTCACCCCTACCAGGGGAACCATTTCGCCCATACCATTATCTTCAAATACTTTTCCACTTACATGCTGGGCATATCCCAGGCCATGAAAAAGTAAAATAAATCCAAAAAATAAAACTAGTTTTTTCATTCTTAATTTATACCAAATTGTCAATTAATAATTACGCTACAATGGATAATTAGTCCATCACATAGCAAACTATACTTGCTTAGTTTATTGAACATTGCATTGTGGTTTCGCTACAAAGCGAAGGGCAATCACAAACAATTAATGGCTATTAAGTAAGTGGAATTTTTAATGTGTGGGTAAAGATGAGGAAAGCCTTACCAGTAAATCCGGGGGGTGAAGTATTGTGTGTGAAAATTAACTTATGAAAATCATTTTCAATACAAGCATCCTCATTCAATTCCTGCATCAAACTCATATACAGACTTACAGATTTTAAAAGGATGTTTTCTGAATTTTGGAATGAGTCTGCAAGTTTGTAATACTTGTGGCTGACAGTACAACAATTATCTGTTTTACAATCCTCAGTATTGATGTTTATGCCAATGAATCCCGGATCCGGGCAACAAGAAATGTCGTTGAATTTTTCATCAGCTTCACAGGCCTCAATTTTATCATCATCAATACAGCATGAATCAATATCAAGCATCGAAACCTCCTGCGTGTAACAGCAACTGCAGTCGTTGGCATAAACATGTAAGCCACCTGTAATGACCACCATCCAGCATGCAAGAAGCACTGAAAATATTTTAATCAAATATTTTTTCATCTACCTATCTTGATGTTTTTCTTTGCAAAGATAATGCTATTTAATTTGAAATATTTTCTTAATATTGTTAAAAATTTGTTAACGTGCTTGCTATGGTCATTTTCAATTGCTTAATCCTTAATTTTTTACTGTTTTTCATCGAAAAACAAGCATAAAATCCGGCAAGAAATCATACTCATTTTATATTAATCTAAAAGTTAAAAAAACATGGAATTTGAAATATTAAAACTAGAAACCATCGAAAGTATTGCACTGGTAACCATTAGCAGGCCAAAAGCAATGAATGCGCTTAATACAGGATTTTTTAATGAGATGGACGCCATGATTGAGAAGATTGCCGGAATGCCCGAAATTAAAGTAATGATTATTACAGGCGAGGGAAAAGCCTTTGTAGCCGGAGCAGATATTGCCGAAATGGTTGATAAAGATCAGCAGCAGGGATCTGAATTTTCGAGGCTGGGGCAAAACACTTTCCGCTCACTCGAAAAAATGGAAATCCCCGTAATAGCTGCCATAAATGGTTTTGCACTGGGTGGTGGTCTGGAACTGGCCATGGGCTGCGATTTCAGGATTGCCAGTACAAAGGCAAAATTTGGACAGCCTGAAGTGAACCTTGGATTGATCCCGGGTTATGCAGGAACACAACGCTTGCCACGCCTGGTTGGTTTGGCCGATGCACTCTACCTGCTGATGACTGCCGATATGATTGGCGCTGAAGATGCCCTGCGTATTGGCCTTGTGCAAAAGGTTGTTGAGCCAGAAGCTTTGATGGAAGAAGTCATGAAAGTTGCAAAAACCATAAGTTACAAGGGACCGCGTGCCGTGAAACTTATAAAATCTGTTACCCGCCGGGGTATGATGATGGATTTTGAGCAGGGTTGTGAACTGGAAGCCATGGAGTTTGGATCACTGTTTGGGAAAGGCAATGAAGGCGAAACCGGGATGAAGGCGTTTTTGGGTAAGGAGAGGCCGAAGTGGTAAGGGGCAGTTTTCAATTGTGATGGTTTGAAAGCTTAGAAATACACCTGGAAGCTTAGGAACTCTAAAACCTGAAAGGTTTACATATCTACCCAATAATGGCTTAAATGTGGATAAAAGGTACTTATAAAAACAAGTTAGGGCACATAAACACTTAACAAAGAGATTAAATTGACACATGAATTTCAAACAATAAAAGACCAGATTAAGTGAAACGAATCATACTTTTTCTATTGCTAATAAAAACAGTTGCTTTTTACGGACAAGGGATCGTTGGTGGAATTGTATTAGATCTAGATTCATGGTCCTCGCTTCCACACACTAGAATTAGTGTATGCGAGTCAAACCAAAAATCAACCATGAATGAAAAAAAGCTAATTCTTCAAACAATGTCTGATTTTGATGGCTATTTTGAATTTGATATTCCAAACGAGAATTTAGTGGACATAACATTTTCATTTGTAGCACTTATTTCTATTGAAATACAAAATATAAACCTTGAGTCGCCTCCAGATTTAACTTTTCTAGGAGAAATTTATCTTCCATTGGCAGGAGAAAATCATAATGAAAAAATCTTAGATGATGTAGTAATGACAACAATGGAAAACTATTTTTTTGATCGCTTTTCGGAGGGTGATTCTATTCAATTATGCTATCCGGATTCTTTAAACAAGAAAACGTTTTACGTAAAGGATGAAAAATTGGCAATTGACTACAAAAACTTTATTAATAAATAGTTACGTGCCCTAACAGCAAATATGGTCCACAGCCGGTTAACGGGCATCTGGAAAAATGAATACAAAAAGAAACATACGTATCACTAAAACTTTTCTGCAAGTGAACGGCTGCGGGCCATCATTTGCGGACCGTTGACATATTTTCAGTTGAAAATGGTCTATAAATGACAAACATTGAGAAAAATATAAATACCGACTTTTACAATAAAGTAATTCAATTACTTCACCTTGCCCGAAATTCGATTGTTCAAACCGTGAATAAAAAAATGGTGAACACCTATTTTGAAATTGGTAGAGTTATAATTGAGGAAGAACAAAAAGGGAAAGAAAGGGCAAAATATGGGCAACAACTCATCAACGAACTTTCAAAAAGGCTATCTATTGAATTTGGAAAAGGATTTTCCCCGACCAATATTAAACAAATGCGAAGCTTTTACCTATCTTACTCAAAAAGTCAGACAGTGTCTGACGAATTCATTTTGAGCTGGTCGCATTATTTGAAATTAATGAGGATTGATGATGAAAATGAACGCCGGTTTTACGAAATCGAAACTTATAAAAATAACTGGAGCCTGCGGGAACTTCACAGGCAGTTCGATAGTTCATTATACACAAGGTTAGCGTTAAGCCGTGATGAAAACAAAGTTTTAGAATTAGCAGAAAAAGGAGTAATCATTGAAAAGCCAAAAGATGCAATTAAAGATCCTTATATTTTAGAATTTATTGGATTGCAAGAAAAACCGACATACTCTGAAAATGACTTAGAACAGAAATTAATAGATAAACTCGAACATTTTTTGCTAGAATTAGGAACAGGTTTTACATTTGATGCAAGGCAAAAAAGAATAACATTTGACGAAAAACACTTCAGGATAGATTTGGTTTTTTATAACCGGATCTTAAAATGCTTTGTCCTGATTGATTTAAAAATTGGTGAATTAAAACATCAAGACATTGGGCAAATGCTAATGTACGTTAACTATTACGACCGTGAAATAAAACTTAAGGATGAAAATCGGACTATTGGATTGATACTTTGTCAGAATAAAAGTGAGGCAGTTGTTGAATACACCTTGCCTAAGAATAATGAACATATTTTTGCAAGCAAATACCAGACTGTACTTCCAAGCAAAGAAAAACTAAAACGTCTATTGGAAAATAAAGGCGAAGAATAAAAGCAAAAAAATGTACAATAGTTATGCGTTAAAAATTCACACAAACCGAACTCAATCAAATTTATAACACATAAATCCAAAATATGAATTACGACGAAAGATTACAGAAAGTCAGTGTGCTGGGTGCCGCCGGAAAAATGGGCAGCGGCATACTGCTGCTCACAGCCATCGAAATGGCCAGCCTGAGCATGAAACCAGAAAACAAGGGAAAAACATTTGTACTGAATGCCATCGACCTTTCGGAAGAAGGACTGGCCGGACTGATGAAATACCTGAGGGGACAAGTTAGAAAACTCGCCGAAAAGAAGATGATTTGGTTGCGTGAAGCCTATGCCAACCGTAAAGACCTGATTGAAAATGGTGAAATCATCGATGAATACATCTTTGATGTTATGAACATCGTGAGGCCGGTTACCACAATGGAATCTGCCTATAGTTCCAATTTGGTTTTTGAAGCTATCGCTGAAAACAAGGCATTGAAGGTGAAGATTTTCCAACAGATCGACGAAAACAATCCAAATAAACCATGGTTTTTCACCAATACTTCTTCCATCCCCATCTCTGTGCTGAACAAAGAGGCAGGTCTTGGCGGAAGGATTTTAGGTTTTCACTTCTACAATCCACCAGCAGTACAACGCTTGGTTGAATTGATTACAATTGACGAGAATGGTGCTGATATGACAGATTTTGCCCTGGCCTATGCCAAGAGTATGAAAAAGGTTGTGGTTCCATCCAACGATTTTGCCGGATTTATTGGAAACGGACATTTCATGCGCGATGCCTTGCATGGGATCGCAGAGGTAGAAAAACTTATGAAGGATTATTCGTTTACCGAATCAGTTTACATGGTCAACAAAGTTTCACAGGATTTCCTTGTTCGACCAATGGGCATTTTCCAGTTAATCGATTATGTTGGAATTGATGTGGTACGTTTTATTATGGCAGTAATGAATCCTTACCAGGAGACAGAAAATCTGCAAAGCGACCTCCTTGACAAACTCTTCGATATGGGTGTAAAAGGCGGACAAAACTCCGATGGCTCACAAAAGGATGGTTTCCTGAAATATGAAAGAGGCAGGCCTGCTGGCATTTACGATCCTGAAAAGAAAGATTATGTAGCCATTCCTGATTTCAGCGAAAAGTGCGATGCCTTGCTTGGCACAATGGCCGCTACGTACAAGCCATGGAAAGCTGTCAACTTTAACAAAAAGAAAGCTGATTTGCTGCAAACATATTTTGATGAACTGAACGGAATGGACACCATGGGCGCGAAACTGGCAAAGGCCTACAACACGCGTTCCAATGAAATCGGCAAGCAACTTGTCAACACAGGGGTAGCCCACAACGACAACGATGTAAACACCGTTATGCTCACAGGATTTTTCCATGCTTACGGACCCATCAATAACTATTTAAAATAAGGAGGACACAAGATGAACAGAAAAATATATATGGCCGCAGGTTACAACACCGTTTCATTAGGTACAGGACGCAAGGAATTTCATCCGAAAAAGCCCAGGCCGGGATTGGAACATTATATCAGCGAAGCCGGAAAAGGAACATTGGAACAAATTGGTGGCGCAAAAAATGTAGACGAAGGTGTGATTGGCAATTTTATGGCCCCACGTTTTAACAACCAGGGACACCTTGCAGGATTTATCCCCATGATTGATGAGGGATTGCAATACAAACCCAGCATCCGTGTTGAAGCAGCTTGTGCTTCGGGAGGCATGGCCCTCATTACCGGGATAAAAAATGTATTGGCCGGGGCTGATACAGTTTTAACACTCGGTGTAGAAGTTCAAAATACAATGAAGGCCATTTATGGCGCGGATGTTCTGGCTGGAGCCGGATGGTATCAAAACCGGAAAAACGGACATGCATATTTCTTCCCAGGCCAGTTCAGCGACCGTGCGGGTGCTTACTACGAGAAATTTGGAAAGGAGCGTACACGCAAAGGCCTCTCACGCTGGTATCGCAATGCCATCGAAAATGCACGACTTTGCCCTACTGCACAGGAATATCACAACACAATGCCCGACCCTGAAGCTACCTGCATGAAGATGGAACCCAACGGAAAATTCTTTGTAGACAATTTGAATGTGCTGGATTGTTCCAAAGTTTCTGATGGTGCATCAGCAATTGCAATTATGTCGGAAGATGGTTTGCTAAAATGCGGAATCAATATCAGGGATGCTGTCGAGGTAGTTGGCTTTGCAACATCTGAGCGGGACATCACCAAAAATCCGACCGACCTGACAGTTATGGAAACCATCAAAGATGCTGCACGCAAAGCATTAAAGAAAGCCGGCATCACCATCGATGACCTGGCCACCATTGAAACTCACGACTGCTTTACCATAGCCGGTGTGCTGGCTGTAGAAGCATTGGGATTTGCAAAGCATGGTGAAGGTGCTGACTTTATTTACGCGGGAGCCACGGCACGTGATGGGAAAATTCCAATGAATACCACAGGCGGACTGGTTGGCTGGGGACACCCAACCGGAGGAACAGGTGTTCACCAGGCAGTTACTGTTTGGGAACAACTTACTGGAAAAACCGGTGCTGCACAAATCGACATTCCCGCTGAAAAGCCTTACGGCCTCAGTATTAATATGGGAGGTGATGATGTAAGTGTGGTGGCCATTGTTTATAAGAAGATGGTATAGACATTTTACTTTATTTATTAAACCTGTCAGGTTTTTAAAATCTGACAGGTTTTTTTTGGCCTATCATTTTTTGGTCTTTCTTAAAGCATGTATGATTAGAAAAACCAGTAAGCTAAAAGCAGCTCCTAATACAGTCCCATAAATATCCTTCCAGTCAAATGTGCCTTTAGGCAAATAAGGCTGTAGAAATTCATAAACAATATAACCCACAGTAAAAAAACCAATCAGGTACTTTCCTTTCTTTCTGCCAGGATTTAAAATGGAAAGTCCGAAAAATATTTGCACAGCGATTCCTCCCAGGTTACCCATGGAGTCGGCAATACCGAAATCGTTGATATTGTTTTCGTAAATGTAAGGGCGATAGATATACCTTCCGATCTCGGTGAGGGCAAATGAAAACAGGAATGTTAAGAAATAAACCAGTCGAAGTAAATCGAATTTTCTAATGCGCTCTTTATCTAATAAAAAACTCATAAAATTTCCTTTTCTATCACTTTTAAATCGATCAGGGCATTAACAATATCCAGTATTTCTGAGGTATGTGAAACTTCCACTTCTGCTTTCTCCATGATCTCATGAACGCTCAGATATTCAGCACTGGGAAATGGCAAATGAAATAAAAATTTTCCCTGTGGTATGCTGAGGTTGATGCGGCGTTCGGTTTGCTCCCTTCCTTTCCCCAGCCATATAGCCACACTGCTGATGTATTGATTATTTCGTGCAGTCGTAAAACGAACACCGGCATTCTTTCGTTCCCGGATGCGCAGGCCGGGTTCTTCTGATTGCTCATCTTCAGGAAAAAGAGGGGACAGATCTACATCCATACTAATTTCCCTGACCTTTAAAATATACCTGAAGTAGGGGCGCTTCTTTTCAAAAACTTCTTCTTTACTAAGAATTTCAAGCTCAGCCATGGCCTCCAGAAAATCCTGTACGGTTTTAATGTGCAGGTTTAATCTTGATGCAGCTTCCGACGCCGAAATGCTGGTGTAAGTGGCCAGTAGCCGGAACAAGTCTTCGGCATAGTCTTTCGACATGTATGATCCCAATATGGCTGCCTGTTTAAAATTCATTCTTTTCTATTTCTCCTTTTCTTCGTTTTCTCTGTGTCCTCTTCAATCTCTGCTTTTTATTATCTAACCGCAAAGCACGCAGAGGGCGCTGAGGGAAAATATCAATTCAGTTTTAGTCCTACTTTCTTCTGCAAGACCTTTGCGCTCTATGCCTTTAGTTTTTCATTCAGTAAACGGATTTAACTTCAAATCATTCAATTTATCTATTACCCTTACCCCCTCACCATTAAGAAATTTTTCCATAAACCCGGCAAACAGTTCCCCCAGGTTAGCACATAATTTATCAAAAGCGAAGGTTTCTTTATATTTCACATAATCCTTCGCTGAAATATGTGCAGTAACATTTCCATCATTGTCAAATGAAATCCAGGATTCCTGAGAATATTCCTGTTTCAATCCAACTATCCTTGACAATGAATGATCGAGTGAAAAAACCACCCGATTCTCTTCAAAATATGGGATTGCAACCAGGTTTCTTAAAACAAATTCAGCGAACGCTCTGAGTTCAGTTTGCGAATAACTCGATTTGCCAGTATGCATTGGCCTAACGGTAAAACCATTCGTTGTATCGGAAACTGGCATGGCTGCTAACTCAAGGATTTCGCGGCTACGCCATTTTAGCCGGCGGGTAAAAATGAAATAAAAAGTTACCCCAGCAGCAAAAGTAAATATCACGCCTGCTGAAAGGGTAAGCTGCTTAAATTTATAAAGTCCTCCAAGCGCAATCATTGAGGTATAAATAATCTCCAGGAAAAACATAATTGTCAAAACCAGAAAGCCGGTGTTCTTAGTCCGCAGAAAACTAAAAAGCGGGACAAACGCAAAACAAAAAATACATATGGCAATAAATCCAAACGCCACTTCCATTCCCAATAAAATCCAGAGAATGACAGAACAAATACCAAATGCAATCCCAAAATAATTTTCAGGATTCATTTCCGGAGGCCTGAGTTTTCGTCTAAAATACATGGTTCCTAAAATTATTGTTATTAAAGTATCACAGATAGAATGAAACAAACCAATGCCAGGTTTACAGAGCCCAACCACACATAATACAATTTACCTGTTTTCCCATCTTCCTTTTTGGTTAATTTTCTATACTTGTCAACATATGGGATTATCATCAGCCTGAGTAGTATCCAGTTAATTTTCACGCCTCGCTTACTCAGGTAATCTATAATTGCTATTGAGCTTATCACGTATACCAGCATAAAGGCCAAAATCAGTGATACAAAAATTACTTCAGTTGTTGTTTCCATGATCATTTCGTTTTATTCGTTATTAAGTCATAATATTGAGCTTTAACTCATCCAGTTTATCAATCACACGAACGCCCTCACCCTTTCTATACCACTCGAAAAACTCAATGAAAAGATTGCCCATTGAATTGCATAAATGGTTGAAGGTGAGATTTTCGCGATACATCAGGTAGCTTTGTTTTGAAATATGTATCGCAACATCCCCGGTGTAATTAAAGGATACCCATGTTTTTTCGATTACATTAAATTCAGGATGGATGACCAGATACATCGAGTCTTTCATGGTAATGGGTACAAGATAAATTTTATCATCATCCTGGTAGGACATACAAATTTGGTTTTTCCGTAAAAAAGCTGCAAACGAAAGTATTTCATCCCTTGTGGCTTCTACCTTCCCCACGGGTAAGGGTCTTTCAGTGTAAGTATCTTCTGAGGGATCAACACCCTGTGCGGCGAGTTCTAAAATTTCGGTACCCTTCCACTTTGCTTTGCGAGTGGCCATTAAGTATAGCAGCCAAACCCACAAGATGACCATCCAAATTCCAAAAAAGCGAGCCAGTGGCGGGAAAACCAGGTTTGGATTGCCTATATACTGGAATTGTAAGGACCATAATGTGCACCCGAAAACTGTGAGGTAGATTCCACTGATCAAATAGGTTGTACTCTTTGTCCTCGCGTAATAAAAACCAAAGGTTATGGCTGCATACAAAAACATGCATACACCAAGTACCTTAATCGCACCTTTAGGGCCAATTGCCAAGGCACTAATCATTAATATCACCAAAGAAGCAATTGCCGGAACGAAGCCAACAATGGATTTTTCGGGTTTCAATTTTCTGTTATAAATCATTTCAGAATCGTTTATTAATTAATTCAAAAATTCATTTCTTATTGAGGATAAAGCCAGATGGCAGAAGTTAGAAATTATTTCTTTCACATTTTTCATTCATAATCCACAATTTAAATATACCCATTTTCATCCCTCCAATACTCCATTTTCCTACTCCCCAACATGCAACAACTCATAAATTGAGAACGCCAGTTCACCCCGCCTGATACCCGGACGATTACAAAGCTGAACGACAGCATTCCCATTTTGATAATCTCGCACAATAAAAGTACTGAAACCAACCCAACCTCCACCATGAGCTACAAAATCACCGCGTTCATCCTCAATCACCGACCACCCAAAACCATAGCCTACTTCCGCTCCATTGTTCAATTTCGACTTAGAAAATGCCTCCAATAAAGATTCCTGGCTAACAAGTTTATCGGTGTACAAAACCTGATCCCATAAAAACATATCACCAATAGTGGAATAGATCCCACCGTCCCCAAACATTCCATTTTGGTAATGCTCATCGCAAATATAATAACCATTTCCATCCTTTGATTCCCTGAATCCCCTTGCCCGTAATTCTGAGGGAAGATATTCATCGGCAGCATTTACAAAGGTATTCTTCATACCAGCTGGACCAAACACATTAGCCTTCATAAAATCTTGATAGCTTAGGCCGGAAACCCTTTCAACGATCAATGCCAGTAAATTGTAACCGGTATTTGAATATTTATGGTCCTCTCCGGGTGCAAAAAGAACGAGAGGCTGATGTTCAACCAACAAATCCAACACCGCATAATTGTTGGCTAGTTTCCTTTGGGCAGTTTCAGCATGAATTGTATCCCAATAATTTTCGAGCAATTCACCATAATCAGGCAGGCCGGAATTATGTGATAAAACCTGCCTGATGGTGATTTCTTCGTAGGGTAGTTCGGGGAGAAATTTCCTGATGTCATCGTCATAATCCAGTTTGCCCTGCTCTTTTAAAATCATGATGGCCATGGCAGTAAATTGCTTGGTGACTGATGCCAGCCTCAGCCGGTGGTTCAGGGTTAAAACTTCTCCAGTTTCGGGATTAGCCAATCCAAATGCCTTCTTGTAAATCAGCTGATGATCCTTCACAACCAAAATGCATCCATTCAGCTTATCCTGTTTAACATATTGCTGAACAAGCTCATCAACCTTGTCAGAGTAAGGGTTTGAAAAATTACAGGCAACAACTGACAGGATCAGGAAACACAGAAACCAATTCAACACCTTCATATGATCAACAACTTTTTTCATTTTCATAAAATTATAATTCCGTTTTCACTTTTTTGAGCATCGCTTTTCCATTTTCGTTATCGGGATTCAGTTTGATTGATTTCTTGTAGTTCTTCTTTGCAAACTTTTTATTCCGCTGCTTCAAATAGGCCTCACCCAAGCTGTCGTATACATTCCATGATTCTGGATATTCCTGTACATTCAGTGCAAAGACTGCAACAGCTTCATCAGTTTGATTGTTAGAAAGCAACTTATACCCTACAGCATTCAATTCCTCCTCTCCAAAGATATATTCCTCTTCATTGCTAGCCTTCAATTCGTAATACTTTTTTATTCCTTCATCAACGCCTGAATTTTCAATTATCCTTGACATAACCATCGAAATTGGTATTCCCTTTGACAAAAACAGGTTATCCAATATAACCAGACTGGTGATTTCTCCTTCTTCACCTTTTTCAAAGAAAAATTCTCTTTTTGTTGTCCCGTCAGTCCATTTTCCAAATTCATCTGAAGGTTGTAAAATGACTTCCTTCTTTGAGAATGCATCAGAAAGGACCAAATCCTCATCAACATAATAAACCTTAAACTCGGCAGAAGCCTGGGGCAGAAAATATATTCCGGTGAATGCCAATAAATTTTCGGGCGTATCTTCAGATGGTTGATCCAACTCCGATTTCCTGGGAACCGGGATAAGTTGCTGTAGCTTCATTTTATTTACTTTTCCATCCTGACCGTTCAAAAAAGAAAAGTTAATCTGGCGGGTCATTTTAGGATACCACAAACCATTTTCATCCGGATCATCCAGGGCCAGCACCATTTTATCAGGAATGTCAACAGCCAGGCAACCATCCTGATAAAGAATTTTAAACTCTTTACCATTTTTAAGATGGGTATAACATCCAATAAGCGACTCATACCGTTCAGGTATTTCAATATTAACCGAATTGGCAATTCCATCTCCCAGCCTGTATTCGATGATCTCCATTTTTTTCGGATAGAAAGAGGCTTTTTCTCCCAAGCGGATATGGCCTGCATCCACAAAATCAATTTCAAATGCAGTAGCATCCACTGCAATCCAGCCGGCATCTCCCATAAAAACTTCGGTCCAGGCATGCTGCCCAAAACTACCGTTGTAAAAAGTGGTGTACATGCAACCAATTGAAAGGCGTGATGGGATACCGACTGCACGACAAAATGCAGCAAGTAACCGTGAATGTGAGCCACACTCACCCTCACGTAAATTGTAGGTATTAATTGCTGATCCACCTCCAGGGATGGCTCCTTTAATATTGTTTGCAACCCAGTCGCTTAATTGAGTAGCCGCTTCCCAGGCGTTTTCAGAACCTTCAGTAATATTTTTGGCCTCTGCAATGATCGAAGTATGATCGGATTCAATAAGGTCTTCAGGCTCAATATATTTTAACATCGACTCCGAAAGTTTATAACCATATGGGAATGCGGGTGAATTTGCCCCATCATAGCGTAACGGTTCAATTTCAAAAATTCCGTCGATAAAGTTTTCCTCAACTGTTCCGGTAAACGTTTGTCCCGGAAAGCTCAGATCTTCAGCCACAATCCATTCTCCGGTTGATTCAATTTTTGCCTTCACTTTCATGTAAGTGATTCCATGAATATCCGGAATAATTTTGTTAACGCTCGCAAAAATTATATTGTCAGCATCAGCCATTTGGATTTGCTTGGTCACCGATGGATCGGCAAGATAAATTTTTCGTTGTGGATTCTGAAACTTCAGTATTCCTCCATCGGCTTTATCTAACCACAGTGTTAACTTCTCACCCGAAGAAGTATTCAACTCCTCAAATTTTATAACCTCATAATCTTCTCCGGCCAGATTTATGTTATCAGCACCCAGCATACTGTATCTCTTTTCAACAACCTCACCCCGCCTATTATCAAAGACTTTGTAGGTGATTTCGGTTTGCTCTCCATTCACTACATCTCTCATAAGATGTGGATATGAAAGTGGTGATTCGAGGATAGTTTCTTTATCCAGCAGAATTAGTTTTGGCTCACCACGTGTGGTTGAAGTAAACCAAATACTGTCGCCACTAACTTTAGTGGTATAGCGCAGGTTTACTCCTCCATTCGACATTTTAATTTCGCTGAAAAGGTATCTTTCGGTTTCGGGATTGAGATAGTAAAGATGATTGAGGCTAACATTCATGCCCTGTCCTAATATCTTTAGCTTTAACGAAACATCTTCCTTTACCTCGACACTTGGATGTCCCTCCCAAAAGGTTTCGGTGATTGTACCAACACTGTATCCGCATAAAATGTCATTCATTTCAACAGCGAAGTAGAATTCTTTTAGCAACTTGCCGGAATTTTCCGCCTCCTGTCCCCTGCTGATCTCACAGGCTAGCGTAAGAAGCAGGGTAGCAATTAATAAATTTCTAATGGTTGTTTTCATGATTTTTCTCATTTTTTTGTTTAACAATTAAATAACTAACGGGCTGTTTTTAATTCAGTAATAATCCTGTTTTCATTTCCATTCCGGTAATATTCAAGAAATCGTTTAAATACATTTCCCATCGAGTTGCACAACTGATCGAAGTTGAAGGTAGCTCTGTATTGCCTGTAATCTTCTGACGAAATCCTTACAGTAACAGCTCCATCTTTACCAATTGAAATATAACTTACTTCGTTGGGATGCAATATCTTTATCACACTCTTGTTCATCGAAAATGCTATGTAGATTGAATTTTCGAGATAAAATGTACGGCCTATGTATTTTCCATTGATAAACCTCGCGAATCCCATCAGTTCATCCTTATTAGAAGAAATGCTCCCTGCAGAGAAAGGCCGTTCGGTAAATCCTTCAGAAGTTTCGTAAAGTAATTCAGCGGAAAGTTTAAACAGCCTCCGGGCACCGGCTTCATATCTTTCCTGCCCATACAGAGTACGCCAGTTGATTACAATGTAAAGGGCGAGTACAATATAATTGAGCAGATACATCTGAACCGTAATGAATGAAAAAACATACTGCCCCAAACTCATAAAAGTTCCGAGTCCAAGAAGTATACCTAAAACCAGGCTTACCCAAAGCCGGTATCGCAACAATTGGATAATTCCCATCACTACAAAAAATACAGCCATAGCCAATGCACTGTAAAAAGGAACTGGTGGAATTTCATAGCCATCTTCTCGTAGACTTTGTCTGATTAAATATTCAATTATACAAGATATGTAACATGACAAAATTGCAATTGGGTAATATCTGCCGTAAGAACCTCGAAGTTTAGATTTATAGAACATTGTTTTTCTGCTTTTTATATACTTCATTTATTTTGAACTTTACAAATGTACAACTTTACATACCCCTTTGTCAAGTTTTTAACATTTATTCAATTTTGCAGGCATATCAAAAAATATCGGATTGGTTTAAACCATGCTGCTTTTGACTTGTTATTTAGAAAGTTTAAAAATTTAGCGGTTGGAAGAAAGTGGCCAAGGGAAAAAGGAATATTGTAAAATCTAATTCTATCGCTACATTCGCAAAATCAAAAATAAAAATAAAAATGAAAAATACACTCTTCGATAGATTTCAATCAAACCATCTTGAATTTAATAATCGTGCTGTCATGGCCCCTTTGACCCGCCGCCGGGCTGAAAATCCTGAACTAACAGCAAATGTGTTGATTGCAGAATATTACAAACAGCGTGCTTCAGCAGGTATGATCGTTTCGGAAGGGAGCCAGATTTCGCCGGAAGGCTATGGTTATACCGGATCTCCGGGTTGTTATTCGAAATTACAAATTGAAGGGTGGAAAAAGGCTACAAAAGCTGTTCACGAAAAGGGTGGGAAAATATTTCTTCAATTATGGCATGTTGGGCCGTTTTCACACAGCCTCCTGCAGCCGGGTTATAAACTCCCACTATCGCCATCCGGTATAAAACCCGAAGGCGAAGTATTAACCCCTGAAGGCCATATACCTTTTGAAACTCCAAGGATCATGACAATTGAGGAAATTTACAAAACCATCGGAGATTTTGGCAAAGGTGCTAAAAACGCCATCGAAGCCGGTTTTGATGGAGTGGAAATTCATGGGGCCCATGCATACATCATCGATCAGTTTATAATGGATGGAACCAATAAAAGGAATGATGAATTTGGTGGATCAATAGAAAACAGATCAAAGTTTTTGTTTTTGGTGATTGAAGAAATATTAAAAAATATTCCTTCCGAAAGGGTGGGATTGAGGCTCTCTCCAAAAGCAGTGCGGCCAGAGACATTCGATTCAAACCCAGAAAAAACCTATGGCTACATTGTCAGTAATCTTAACGATTACGATTTGGCCTATTTACACATCAGTGAAATGATGCCACCTGAAACACGATTGAATTTTCCAGGGAAAAGCATAATACCATTTTACAGAAATCTTTACCAAGGAACCCTCATCTCCTGTGGTGGCCACAGCCCTGAAAGTGCCTCCAGGATGTTAAATAAAAATGAAGCCGACCTGATTGCTTTTGGTAAACCATTCATTTCAAACCCTGATCTTGTAGAAAGATATAGAAAAGGTGCCACACTCAACAAACCTGACAAATCAACTTTTTATCATGGTGGAGAGAAAGGATATACGGATTATCCATTTTTAGGTTCCTGATGCTTTACATTAAAATATGTTAATGTATCTGCATTCCAAGATCAAATAATGTAAATCCGGTAGGGAGAAAACAGGGGAAGGAAATATCAACAGGTTAAATTATTTATACTAAGCACTAAACTCCACCCTCACCGAATCATCAAGTTTCAGCCCCAGCAATCCGGCTGCGTTGCCCATACTCACAGCAATTTCGAGGTGGCCGGTTGAACTGAATAGTGCCAGTATTTCACCCTCTGAAACATCTTTATACGATTGACTGATAAGGTCCACCTGGTAACGTGAAGCACCAAAAGAAATACTGAACCTTCTCTTCTTCCCTACCTGGGTATACATTTCGCGGGTGATGTTGGTAAATACATTTTCGTAGTTATCTATGTAAATTACATGACCCTTGATCAGATCTTTTGACGTAACCGGTTTCAATGGTATTCGGTGTGTAAGTTTATCCCTCTTGGGTCCGATCTCTTCAAGGGGCTTTCCAGCTACAATATGCTCAGCCACCTTAATAAACAGGTCGTGTGCAGAAAAAGTAAAGGTGTCTGTATCCTGGATCATATCAATTTCATAAATATCATCAGGAGCACGATCGAAGATTAGTGAGAAGATTCCGTTATCAGTCCCGATAAAAAAATAATCATCATAAACCACAACAACATGCGGCATTTCAATGGTAGCATCTGAGGTGATATCAACAATATGAATAGTGTTTTTTGGAAATGTCCCAAAAGTATTTTTTAAAACAAACGACGCATTATTGAGGTGATAAGGTACAATGCTATGAGTAATATCCACAACCACTGCACCGGGCATCTTGCTAAGGATTGCTCCTTTTACCATAGCAGTATAATAATCCTTTATTCCCCAATCGCTTGTTAATGTGATGATGGCCATATTGTAATATCCAAAATCCTGCTTTTGTTTTAAAAACTTCAAAATTAGTATTTCTTGCCAAGGTTAATTACAATTTTTGATAATTTTGACACCTCAATTAAACATCAGGTTTTTTAAAATATAATTTGACAGGTTTCAGTTATTGATTTGCGACAGTTCAAATCTATCGGAAAAAAGTGACACTAATTGATGCTGAAGTAAAACATTGACTGATACGGATGATAATAAATTACAAAATATAAAACATAAACTCACTGAATGACAGAAAAAACCATCTCTCTTGATTCCATTAATCCTCTCGAAATTTTTGGCGTAAACGACACAAACCTTGATTTACTGAAAAATCAATTTCCAAAATTGAAAGTGATAGCACGTGGCACCGAAATTAAAATTATTGGAGATGAGGGTCAGATAGATTTGTTCGACCGTAAATTTTCTTTGTTGATCCTTCAATACGAAAGATTTGGCAAATTGAGTGAACATGATGTTCGCGACCTGTTGGATTCAGAAGGCGAAGGCGTAATGGCTGAGCCTTTTAAAGGAAAAGATGTTTTGGTTTACGGAAGACATGGGAAACTCATCAAAGCCCGCACTCCCAATCAACAGCTGATGGTGGATAGCTGCAAAAAAAACGATTTGATTTTTGCCATTGGCCCCGCCGGGACTGGCAAAACTTATACCGCAGTTGCTCTGGCCGTACAGGCCTTAAAAAACAGGGAAATCAAACGTATTATACTAACCAGGCCAGCTGTTGAAGCAGGGGAAAATTTAGGCTTCTTGCCGGGTGACCTCAAAGACAAACTCGATCCTTACTTGCAACCATTGTACGACGCATTGCGTGATATGCTTCCTTCCCAAAAATTGCTGGGCTACCTTGAGGACGGCACCATCGAGATTGCACCACTTGCTTTTATGCGTGGCCGGACGCTCGATAATGTTTTTGCAATTTTGGACGAGGCCCAAAATGCTACCCAGAGCCAATTGAAGATGTTCCTCACGAGGATGGGCAAATCAGCGAAATTTATAGTTACGGGTGATATTACACAAATAGACCTTCCAAGGAACCAATCTTCAGGCCTTGTGCAGGTTACAAAAATTCTCGACAATATTCCAGGTATTTATTTTATTTACCTGAATGAAAAGGATATTATCAGGCACAAACTGGTAACAAAAATTATTACAGCATACGGCGATGTAAGCAACAAACAAACGAATAATAATAACAATAAAAAGAACAACAATGAACAATACAGTGATTAAAACCAATTTCACTTTTCCTGGACAAAAAAATTTGTACAAAGGAAAAGTAAGGGATGTATACAATATTAATGATGAGTTGCTGGTGATGATTGCCTCCGACCGCATCTCTGCATTCGATGTAGTATTGCCCAGAGGTATTCCATACAAAGGGCAGGTATTGAACCAGATTGCCTCTAAATTCCTTGATGCAACCCAGGACATTGTGCCGAATTGGAAATTTGCTACACCCGATCCTATGGTAACTGTTGGCCATTACTGCGATCCATTCCCGGTAGAGATGATCATACGCGGATACCTGACCGGTAGTTCATGGAGGACATATAAAAAAGGTGCCCGTGAAATTTGCGGCGTACCTGTACCGGATGGAATGGTTGAGCATCAGGCATTCCCTGAGCCCATCGTTACACCAACCACCAAAGCCACCGAAGGCCACGATGAGGATATTTCGAAGGAAGAGATCATCAAACAAGGCCTTGTATCAACTGAGGATTATGCATTGCTTGAAAAATATACCATCGAACTTTTTAACAGGGGTACTGAAATTGCAAAGGAAATGGGATTAATCCTGGTGGATACTAAATATGAATTTGGCAAGAAAGATGGCAAAATTTACCTGATTGATGAAATTCATACACCCGATTCATCACGTTATTTTTACCTTGATGGATATGAGGAAAGACAATCCAATGGCGAAGCACAAAAACAATTATCCAAGGAATTTGTACGCGAATGGTTGATGGATCACGGATTCCAGGGGCAGGCAGGACAACAGGTACCCGAGATGTCGGATGAATTTGTAGAATCTGTTTCAGAAAGGTACATCGAACTGTACGAAAATATTACCGGCGAGCAATTCAACAAAGCTGATGTATCCAATGTACTAAACAGGGTTGAAGCCAACATCAATGAATATTTGAAAACCCGCTAATCCCAAATTTATCATTTTAACCAAAGACTTTTTATCAACTATAATTCACAATAATGAAAGACGATTTCTTCCAGGGGTATAAGGGTGAAGCACTTGAAACACTTAAAAAATACAATGTCAGAGTTTGGGGTCAGGCAAAAGTTAATACCACACGAGGTGCATTTGAAGGTACTATTTTACCAAGAGCCGAAAATGATGACGACCAGCATATCGTGATGAAGATCATCACCGGTTACAATGTAGGCATCGACATCAAGAATATAACTGACATGGTGGAAACCGGTTATAAAAAAGCCAACTATAAAATCCCTGAAAAGGAATTCCCATACACTGAAAACTTACCCAGCGTAAAGCTTTTTGGTACCGGTGGCACAATTGCCTCAAGGCTTGACTATCGCACGGGAGCTGTAATTCCTGCATTTTCACCAGGTGAATTATATGGAGCAGTCCCTGAGTTGGCAGATATTTGCAACCTAACTACGGAAAAGGTGTTTGCTGTTTTCAGCGAAAATATGGGGCCAAAACAATACATGTCGCTTGCAAAAGCCATAGGTCGTGAGATAGAAAATGGTATCGATGGTATTGTAATCGGCCATGGAACCGATACTTTGCACCATACCGGGGCTGCACTAACCTTTATGATTCAAAACTCCCCGGTGCCCATTATTCTTGTTGGTTCACAACGTTCTTCCGACAGGCCCAGTTCCGATGCAGCTCTCAACCTGATGCATGCCACCACAGCAGCCGGCCATTCTGATATCGCAGAGGTTATGGTATGTATGTTTGGCCCTACTTCCGACGAATATGGTTTGCTTCATAAGGGAACACGGGTCAGAAAAATGCATTCATCCTATCGCTCTACGTTCAGAACTATTGGTGATACACCAATGGCTACGGTCAGCCGCAAAGGAATAAATCACATTAAGAAAAAATACAACCACCGCCGTAAGGACAGAAACGTTACCATCAAACCCTATTTCAGCGACAAGGTGACGATGATTTATTATTATCCTGCCATGAAAGCTGACGTAATTGATGCAATGGTAGAATTAGGGTACAAAGGTATTGTGATTGTTGGTACCGGCCTGGGGCATGTTAACAAAGAACTTTACCCTGCCATTGAAAGAGCAGCCAAAAAAGGAGTTCACATGTATATGACTTTGCAAACCATCTGGGGTTATGTGCATATGTTTGTTTACGATACCGGACGCGACATGATGGCCAAAGGCATTATTCCTGCCGGCAATATGTTACCCGAGGTAGCATTTATTAAACTGGGCTGGGTGCTGGGGCAAACTGACGATCCTGAAGAAGTGAGAAATCTCATGCTTACTCCGATCAACGACGAGATTACAGAACGTGAGCCTTATGATGGTTATCTTGTTTACCAGGGTGGCGTTCCGGGAATTGAAGAGTTTATGAAAACGACCAGGAAATAGTGAGTAGTGAAAAGTGAATGGTTGACAGATAAATCTAATCTTCACTAACTCTTTCAAGTACCAGTTTTATTAAGTCTTCGATCACCTGGTGATGAATTTTGGAATAGGTGTTTAATGCTCGGTTAGCAATCACTGCACAAAAGGTAAGGGTGTTATGTCCCAATAGTTTCCCAAGGCCATAAAGCGCTGAAGTTTCCATTTCGAAATTGATGATCCGCTTACCATCAAATTGAAAATGCTGCATTTTATTCATCAAATCGGGATGGTGCAAAGGGATGCGCAAAACCCTGCCCTGAGGGCCGTAAAACCCGGGAGCCGTGGCTGTCATTCCTGTATTCAATCCCTTACCTATTTTATTTTTCAATTCATCCGAACAGGCAGAAATATAGGGATAAGGTAAATCTCCGGGCCAGTCCACCTGGCGAATAAACTCCTCGCTCAAACTATTGTCGGTAACCTGCTCACTGGCATAAAACTTAAGCATGCCATCAAATCCAATTCCATGCGACGATACCGCAAATGAGTTGATGGGAATGTCTTCCTGAATTGCACCGGAAGTACCTAGCCTGATAATATTAAGTGAAGATAATTTGTCCTTGATTTTCCGGGTTTGAAAATCAATATTTACCAGTGCATCCAGTTCGTTCAAAACAATATCGATGTTATCCGTACCCATACCACTCGACATTACTGTAAGTAACTTTCCGCTCAGTTCTCCGGTGTGGGCAACAATTTCGCGATTTTGACTTTTGTGAAGAATTTTGTCAAAATATTTCGAGATTTTTGGTACACGGCCAGGATCACCTACCAGGATAATATTATCAGCAATATCTCCTGGCCTGAGGTTCAGGTGATAAATGGTTCCATCCGGGTTTATAATCAGTTCCGACTCTTTTAGGCGTTCCATATTCTTTACTCCAATCTGAAAAGGTGCAACGATATTTTCTAATTTTGCAGAAAAAAGGTGGCAAAGATAAGAAAAATAAGGCGTTTGCACCAGCTTAAAACGAAGGGAAGTAAATGAAAGCAGAGATAATTACCATAGGTGACGAACTACTGATCGGGCAGGTGATTGATACCAACTCGGCATGGATAGCAGAGCAATTGTATCTATTAGGGATTCGGGTGTATCAAATTACCAGCATCTCAGATGAACGCAAACATATATTGAATGCTCTTGCCGAAGCTGAAAACAGGGCTGATATAATTCTTATAACCGGCGGGCTGGGACCAACAAAGGATGATATTACCAAGCCCACACTGTGCGAATATTTTAACACCAAACTTGTTTTTAATGAGGAGGCATTTAAAAATGTTGAAGCACTGTTCAAATTGAGGGGTTTTCCGGTAACCAAACTCAATAAAAAACAAGCTGAAGTACCGGCCAATTGCACTCCACTGAAAAATATGAATGGTACTGCCCCGGGAATGTTGTTCGAGAAGAAGAATAAAATTTTTGTTTCGATGCCCGGAGTACCTTTCGAGATGAAGCCAATGATCTCAAATGAGGTTCTTCCCCGGCTTTCAATAAAACTCAATGGTGATTTTATTGTAAATAATACTGTACTAACACAAGGTGTGGGCGAATCATTCCTGGCTAAAACTATCGAGGCCTGGGAAGAACAACTTCCCCCTAACATTAAGCTGGCCTATTTACCACAGCCGGGCATTGTCAGGTTGAGGGTAACTGCCATTGGGAAGAACAAGATTGAATTAAACAATCAACTTGACTATGCAATCTCACAATTGACAAAGGTTATCCCGGATCTGATTTTCGGGTTTAACGACGACACACTTGAACTGATTGCGGGCCAATTGTTAAAAAAAGAATCCAAAACTATTTCCACAGCCGAAAGCTGCACAGGTGGATATATTGCCCATTTGATCACCAGTGTTGCCGGTAGTTCTGAGTATTTCATGGGTTCGGTAATTTCTTATGCCAACGAAGTTAAGATGGATGAACTGGAAGTGAAACTTGAATCACTCGAACAATTTGGTGCGGTCAGCAAAGAAGTGGTTACAGAAATGGCTGTTGGAGTTCGCAAAAAGCTCAACACCGATTATGCTCTGGCAACTTCAGGTATTGCCGGGCCTGACGGAGGAACAGACGAAAAACCCGTCGGAACGACCTGGATAGCACTGGCCACTCCTGAAAAAGTTATTGCACAAAAATTCTTATTTGGTGAACATCGCGGACGAAATATCAGGAAGGCTGCTCTTGCTGCATTGAATATGTTGAGGGTGGAATTGTTGAATATCAAACCTAAAAACGAACTCTCTTCGCATTGAGTGAGTGGAGAGGGAAATTGATAGAAGAAAGAAACTTGCGAATAGATTACATTTAACCAGCGACGATTATGCGTCACCCGTTCATTATCATCAAATGAATTGTATAAAATTTTGAGTTTGATGCTTTGTATTTTATGCATGCAACACTAGCGCCAAACACTAAACTCAACTGTCCTACTTTGAATTTTTAAAATCTTTGATTAATCCCAGGGTTAGCCAGTTGGCAATGGCCTGGCGGTTATCAACAATTACAAGCCGTTGCTGATCCCTCTCGTGGTTTATGTTCCCAAGTTCGATATAGGTTGAAACAGGATTGGCATAGCGCAAGGTATACAGCTTTCTGCCCTTTATCGTACCATTGTATCCCCGGTTTGGCTGAACTTCGGCATATTTTTTTTTCACTGTTTGAAAGAGTGTATTACACAATGCCTTGCCTTTTTTACTGCTGGGGTGATGGTAAAAGAAAATGTCTACTTTCTGTTTCTGGTATCTCGAGTCCACATGCAATTCAATCAACCGCTCATACCGGCCTGTGTATTTTTTAGAGATGGCGTTGACTGCAGTTGTACGCTGTTTGAGCCTTTTTACCTGGTTCAAAGGGATTGTCAGATCTCCGTAAACGTACTCATCCTTATCACATTTCAAATAAAAGTCATCTCGAATACCATCGTTAGGATCGCGGGTGATAATATAAACTGTTGCATTATGCTCCAAAAGATTCCGGGCCAGCCTTAAACTGATATCATAGGCATACTCATCCTCACACATCTGATGGCCATTCCTTTTCCCCATGGCTCCTGGATCAGGGCCACCGTGACCGGCAATAACATAAAAGATCGCACCCTGAAGTTGATTATCCTTAAATTCTATGTTTTTATATTCCTTCCCGAAAATGGGAAAAACACCGGTTTCATTTGATGAATCAGTGGTGGAGATATTTTCGGTGACAGGTAAAAGATAGGTAACCCCTTTCAACAATTCGTTGTTTTTACCCAGTGAATTTTTATTGAGATCTATAAAATCATCCATGTACTCCGAAGGATTCAGGCTATACCTTCGCAAAAGAGCATAAATCCCATCACCATCTTTTGCCTCCACTTTCATATAGTCCTGTGCAGAAAGTTGTGGAGCCAACATCTGGAAAACAACATACAAAAAGAAAAATTTTATTAATCGCATCAAACAATGTTAAAGGTGAAGAATCTAATCAACAAAAGTAAATAATGCTGATTTTGTTCAGCCAGGAAACAAAAAAGTCTTCAACAGATGAATTGTGAATTACTTTTCAGTGAACTTAAAAATAAAATCTACATCGGGCATAAAATCCTCTCTTTCCCAATAGTAAACTGTTTTATCAGCGGATGTTTCAATGGAATCAGGTGGGATTGTAATCGAATTGATAGTAAAACTTTTTGGGAAAGTAAATGTATAAATTGCTTTTTCAAATGGCAGGTCCCATTCCTGGGTGGTGGTAATAATGTACATTGCTTCATTGGAAACTAACTTTTGACCATATCTTATCCTGTATGCTTCTTCTCCATATGGTGGGATGGTGACTTTAAACATCGAACCATTGTGGGATTGTGTAGCAAGCATCGAGAGCGTGTCATTTTCCCTGGTGATTTCAATGTAGGCAATTTCGCCGTATTTTTCCACATCCGGAAAAGGATAAAAAAGCATTTGCTTCACCTCCCGGTCAGTAAGATTCCTGAAATAATATAATCCGTCAACTTCGAAAAAATTCTCCTCCAGGTTAAAATCTAAACTTTCTTTGAAGAATGAAATCCTTTGTCCCAAAAGCAATACGGGGAACATAACAAACAGTATTATTGAAAATATTTTTTTCATTTCCGGAATGTTATTTTTTTGGTTGCTGGTAAATGCAAGTTAGAAATGAGTGTACTATAATCAGCTTCAAAAGCCAAAGGTAAGTTTTTCTCAAAAAATACCGCCCCCCTACAAAATTCATAAAATATGTTTTGTCAATTAAATAAATTATACGTTCTTTGCACTCCGTTTTGAAAAAGTAACTTGAAAATCATATAGAAATGGCACGTACTTGCGATATTACAGGTAAAAAGATGATGGTAGGAAACAAGGTTTCGCACTCGAACCATAAGACCAAAAGAAGGTTTTATCCTAACCTGCAAACCAAAAAATTCTTCATACCAGAAGAAAACCGTTGGGTAACCTTAAAGGTTTCTACTTCTGCTTTAAGAACCATCAATAAATTAGGGATCAGTGCTGTATTAAAAAAGTATGGCGAAAAAGGCACCCTTGCTTTAGGGGTATAAAAAATATTACTGATTTGAAAAAGCTGCTGCAAACCCGATTTGCAGCAGCTTTTTTTGTTTAAAAATGCAGGCACATTACTCAATATTTTTACTGCTTACAATGCAAATCAACAGTTGCCAAAATAATTGAATGCCGACACCGTTTTAAAATCTGCAAATTCCGTATTGGCATTTGATTACAGCACTACATGAAACCACAATATATTATTATACTTTTTGGGTTAATGTTATTTTTTGAGGCACAGGTATCTCAGGCTCAAAATTTATTCCATGATGATGATGTAGTGCAGTTTTCAGGAGTTGTAGTAGATGCCGACAGCCTGAATCCTGTTCCATTTACCAGCATTATCATTAATAACAGCAGACGTGGAACGCTTAGCGATTTTTACGGATATTTCTCTTTTGTAGCTTTAAAAAATGATACCATTGTATTTTCATCGATGGGGTATAAAAAAAACACTTTCGTAATTCCGGATACCATAACACAAAAAAGATATTCCCTTATCCATGTAATGGATGCGGATACAATCATGCTTTCTCCAACCCTAATTTACCCCTGGCCTACCGTGGAAGAATTTAAAAAAGCTTTTGTGGAACTTGACATTCCGGATGATGATCTTGAAATAGCAAGGAAAAACCTGGCTAAGGCCGAAATGAAGGAACGTATGATGAATTTTGAAATGGATGGAAGTATGAATTATAAAAACTACATGCAAAACGAAACGAGCAAACTATATTATTATGGACAATCAACACCTATAACAATCTTCAACCCATTTGCCTGGGCACAGTTTATCAAAGCCTGGAAAGAAGGGAAATTTAAAAGAAAGAAAGACTAAAAATATTAGCTTTGGCGATCTTTTACAAAAAGCGTAACAAGAATTCCTAATGATCATATTGCAGAGGTTAACTATATTCTTATTGATCCTGGCCGGGTTACAAGTAGCTGCCCAGGACAAAGCTACTGTTAAAGGTACAGTTTCAAACGAAAAAAACCGCCCGCTCGATCTGGTAAACATCTCTATCATGGGACTGCCTGGAGGCACCGTTTCAGACAAAAAGGGACAATACGAATTTGAAGTACCGGCTAACCAGGATATTTTATTGGTCTTTTCATTTGTTGGATTTGAAAGGCAGGAATTTAACCTCAACCTTAAACCGGACGAAACCAGAACAATTGACGTATCACTTGCAGAAACAGCTGAAATGCTGCCCGATATTGTCATCCAGGATGAAAGGATAAGAAATACAAACCTGCAGCGCATCGACCCAAAAGAGGTTTTAGTAATACCAACAGTTACCGGAAGTATTGAATCGTTGATAAAAACCCTGCCCGGCGTGGCTTCCAACAATGAGTTGAGCACACAATATTCGGTACGTGGTGGTAACTTCGACGAAAACCTGGTGTATGTTGATGATATTGAGATTTACCGCCCCTTCCTGATCAGGGCAGGGCAACAGGAAGGATTGAGCTTTTTAAACCCTGACCTGACATCGGCAATTCTTTTCTCTGCCGGTGGATTTGATGCAAAATATGGAGACAAAATGTCGTCGGTTTTGGACATCAAATACAAACGACCTACCGAATTTGCTGGTTCAGTTTCATTGAGCCTTCTTGGACTTACAGCACACCTTGAAGGAGCAACCAACAACCAGAAATTTTCGTACTTGCTGGGTGTACGTCAAAAATCCAATCAATACGTATTAAATGCCCTGGAAACAGAGGGTGATTACAATCCCTCATTTTTCGACATCCAGACTGTATTAAGATACCACATCAGTCCAAAAGTGGAGATTGCGGTTCTTGGAAATTATTCAAATAATAAATTCAATTTCATTCCTGAAACACGGGAAACCAGCTTTGGCACGATCCAGGAGGCGAAGCAACTTACAATATATTTTGACGGACAGGAAATTGATCAATACAAATCCTACATGGGTGCCTTTAAATTCACCTATAAACCGGATAAAAACCTGCGCCTGAGCCTGATTGGGTCGGCATACAACTCTGATGAAAGGGAAACCTTTGACATCCAGGGCCAATATTGGATTGGCAAACTGGAATCCGGGTTTGGCGAAAGTGAATTTGGTGAAGTTACTGAATCGGAGGGAGTGGGTACTTTCCTTGAGCATGCCCGGAATTATCTAACAGCTACAGTATACAATGTCGAACACAAAGGTTCTTACGAAAAACCACGTAGATTTTTAACCTGGGGATTAAAATACCAGCACGAAGATATTCAAGACCAACTTAGTGAATGGGAAATGATCGATTCAGCCGGGTATACCCTGCCACGCCCATCCGATCAGATTGGATCATTAGATCCCCCGGTTTACCCACTGGAAATGGATTTTAATGTTAAATCGGACATCACGTTGAGTACGAACCGTTATTCGGCTTATGTGCAAAATACGTGGAACCTTGGAAACGAAGAGAAGGACTTTTCGGTAACTGCCGGATTAAGAGCAAATTATTGGGATTTTAGTGAACAGTTTTTACTTAGTCCAAGAGCAACTGTAGCATACCACCCCAATTGGAGAAAAGACATTTTGTTTCGTTTCTCGACAGGCTTTTATTACCAGCCTCCCTTTTACCGTGAATTGCGGGATTTCAATGGTGAGATAAATTATAACATCAAGGCCCAGAAATCCATACATTTTGTGGCTGGCATGGATTGGAATTTGCAGATTTGGGGACGTCCGTTCAAGTTTGTAACCGAAGCCTACTATAAAGCCATGGACGACCTCATTCCCTACGAAGTTGACAATGTAAGGATCAGGTATTATTCCTTCGACCTTGCAAAGGGCTATGCCACGGGTATCGATATGAAAATCAATGGTGAATTTGTAAAAGGTATCGAATCCTGGGCAAGCATATCGTTTATGAAAACCGAGGAGGATATTTACGGTGATTATTATTACAATTATTATGATTCAGATGGTGATCAGATTGGCACCGGGCCGGAGGAAAATCCTGAAGCAGCAGTCAATGAAAGGGTAGAGCCCGGCTACATACCACGCCCTACAGACCAGCGTTTCAGATTCAGCATGTTTTTCCAGGATTATCTCCCGATGAATCCTACATATAAAATGCACCTGGCTTTTTATTTTGGCACCGGCCTTCCGTTCGGACCGCCTAAATCCCAAAGATATCAGCAAACATTAAGAATGCCATCATACCGCCGTGTGGATATTGGTTTCTCAAAACAACTCATTGGAGCACACACAAGCTTCAACAAAAAAAATCCACTAAGCTACCTTAACTCCGTTTGGATAAGCCTGGAGGTATTTAATTTGTTGCAGGTAAACAATACCATTTCCTATACCTGGGTAACTGATGTTTCGGGCCGTCAGTATGCTGTTCCGAATTATCTTACACCACGCCAGTTGAATATAAAGCTGGTGGTTCAGTTTTAGTATTTCGCGTTTAACACTCTGAATGAATATCATTGCTTCAAAAGTTTATTTCGAAAGCCTGGAATATTGCATAGCAATCTTTTTAATTTACCACGTATTGGTTCTTAAGTTTGCAGGAATAAGATTCAGCAATTGTATGCATTCTGCCTTTCATTTTCCTCTTTCTACTAACAACTATTTTCTATTTGTTAAAAAAACTAAAAAACAAGAATCCCGTAAACAAAGTACCTAAACCTATGTTCATAAGACCAAAAGAAACAACACAATTAAAATCAAAAAAGAAAATGTTAGACACAAGAATTAAAGATTTAAAGTTCCCGAACTTACCTTATGGATTTAACCAGCTGGAACCGCACATCGATGCACGGACAATGGAGATTCACTATACAAAGCACCATCGCGCCTATTATGATAAATTTATGGCCGCAGTTAAAAATACCGAAAACGAAGGATCAACATTGAGGGAGCTATTCAACAGGGCAAGTCGGCTTCCAGCCGGTGTAAGAAATAATGGTGGCGGTTTTTACAACCACGCACTTTTTTGGAACGTGCTTTCACCAGAAGTTGACGCACAACCTTCAGGCAAATTTGCTTTGGCTATTCGCGAAACTTTCGGCCGTTTAGAAGACATGCAAAAACAATTTAACGAAGCGGCAGCAAACCGTTTTGGCAGTGGCTGGGCCTGGCTGATAGTTGACGCAAACAAAAGGCTTGCTATTACTTCATCACCTAACCAGGACAACCCCTGGATGGATGATGCTGACATAAAAGGCACACCAATTCTGGGTATTGACGTTTGGGAACATGCTTATTATTTAAAATACCAGAACAGGCGCCCCGACTACATTAACGCATTTTGGAATGTTGTTAACTGGGCAGCAGTTGAACAGAATTTTTACGATACAACAAAATCATTGTCCGATTAGGCACATGATTAAAGAGTTTTTTTTTCATAGCTCACTAATTTGGTTAACACGAAAAGCCGTACCCTCCCAGGTCCGGCTTTTTCCTTTTTTAATGGTCAATAACTCGCCATATAATCATACAGAAAAATTGTTTCTTTGTGATCTTAGCTCGATAGATTGAGCCTAGTCTGAAAAGTCTAAACGTTAAAAATATGCCTCAAAAACTTTAACGCACAATCCCGAAAGCTTTCAGGACACAAATTTGATAATCTACAAGTTAGCTTTAGTGGAGTTTAGTGATTTTGTGCTTTGGTGGAGAAGAACCACTTTTCAGAGTGGACTCAAGATTTCAGCTTAAACTATAGTTCGTTTGGCTTCGTTAATATAACAAACAACAAAATGTTATGAAACATCTTTTACTGCTTGCACCTTTTGTATTATTGGTATTGAATTTTGGCTATGGCCAGGAAACTAAATTCACTGACAACACTTCACAAATTGCAGAGGCGGAAAGCAAAGCAAATAAAAACCTTCGGATAATTCACGAATCGCGGGCAGGATCCAATATTGATATTAAGTATGCTAGTTTCAATTGGGAAATCGACCCTGCCATACTTTACATTAAAGGAAATATTGCATTTTATCTAGAGGCCTTACAAGACGATGTTTCATCCATAATACTGGAACTGAACAACAATATGACCATCGATTCGGTCTTTTTCAGAGATCAAAAGATGGAGTTTGAATTTATTTCCGATTATGAATTCCGGATTGATTTGACCGAAGTATTACAGCAAAATGAATTGGATTGGCTCACTATCTTTTACCAGGGCGAACCCGCCCAGGGAGGTGGTTTTGGTGCATTTATTAAAGATGAACATGAAGGTGTGCCCATTATCTGGACCCTTTCAGAACCTTATGGGGCTAAGGAGTGGTGGCCAGGAAAAAATGACCTGAGGGATAAAATTGATTCCATTGATGTGCGTGTAACGACACCAAAGGAATACCGTGTAGCCAGCCATGGGATTTTGGTTTCGGAAAATGTAGAGGGTGAAAACAAAGTTTACCATTGGCAACATCGCTATCCAATAGTGAGCTACCTGGTAGCAATTGCAGTTACAAATTATGCCCATTTTTCAAATTATGCCAACCTGGATGACGAGCAGGTGGAAATACTGGAATATGTTTTCCCGGAAGACTCTGCTATCATTGCTGAACAAACTGCCAGTACAGCTACAATGATGCAATTGTTCGACACTCTTTTTTCGCCCTACCCTTTCAGAGAAGAAAAGTATGGCCATGCACAATTTGCCTGGGGTGGTGGCATGGAACATCAGACCATGAGTTTTATGGGCCATTACAGCCACGACATCCGGTCGCATGAACTGGCGCATTCGTGGTTTGGAAATATGGTTACACTTTCATCTTGGCATCACATCTGGCTAAATGAAGGATTTGCAACCTATTCGACAGGCTTGTCGTATGAATTTATGGAAAATGGATTTTGGTTTCCCTTATGGAAAAGTAATACCCGCAGTGCAGTGGTAAGCGAAATTGATGGTTCGGTGTATTGTGAAGATACCACTTCTGTTGATCGGATTTTTGATCCAAGACTTTCTTACCACAAAGGTGCCTACGTATTACACATGATCCGATGGGTTATTGATGATGAGGCGTTTTTTACAGCTGTCAGGAATTATTTGAGCGACCCTATGCTTGCCTACCGTTTTGCCACCAATGATGATTTGAAATCGCATTTTGAAACTGCCTGCAATTGCAACCTGGATGAATTTTACAGCGATTGGTATTATGGCGAAGGTTACCCGATGTATGGAATTAATGTAAATCAGTTAGAAGATCAGCAGGTACTTGTAACCATCAACCAGGACCAGTCACACGCTTCGGTTGCCTTTTTTGAAATGCCTGTGCCTGTTCGTTTTTATGGTGAAGGAAAAGACACCACTTTTGTTTTTGAGAATTTCTATTCGGGACAGGAGTATTATGCCGATCCTGGGTTTGTGATTGATTCGGTGAAGTTTGATCCTGATATCTGGCTTATATCAAAGGATAGCTTTGCCACTTTAGGAGTTGATGAAACACCTTCAAATCAAACAATAAATATCTATCCCAATCCAGCTTCAGACAATATTCAATTTTCCATTCCAAACGTTTTAATCAAAAGAGTTGATATTTATGACCTGTCAGGGAAATACATCTTTAGTCAGGAAGTTTCAGCCAAAAATGAAATTGTAGAAACAGCTGTTTCAGAAATGATGTCAGGCATCTATTTTATAAAAATAAATACTGATAATGGAGACTATCACGCGAAAATGATTAAACAGTAAATTCAGCCCGTCCTCCCTTTATAGATCACTCCACCGAACACAAAACGCCCTATACAAAACGCTTTAATGGAACGCTTTCACCCCGGCCTCAATAGCAATTTTCAAATCATTTTCGCGGGGAGGAATAGGGCACGAATATTTCTTATTGTAGGCACAATATGGATTGTACGCCTGGTTAAAATCGAGGATGAGGGTTTTTCCTTCCGGGATATCTGTATCAATGTAGCGTCCACCACCATAGGTTGATACATCATTGGTCATATCGTTGAATGGAATAAAGAGATAATCGGCATCACCTCCCCTTTCGATGTATCTCAGGTTTTGATAGGCATTGAGCATGTATTCTTTGCCCTTGTATTTGAAATAGATTTCACCGTACTTTACATATTTCACTTCATCTTTGGTACGCTTCATCATGAAAGGGGCTTCGTTGGGTGTACGGACAAATTCCGCATCAAATGCAAAATCAAGGTTGATCGGGAAAAAATCCAGTTCCTTAAATTGCTCCCTGTCTTTCTCTTCCAGGGGCGATTCTTCAGGGTCGGCGAACTGGGTGTTCATCTCTTCCTGAAATTCTAAAATCAAATCTTTTTGTTTTGATTTATCCAATTGTGAATATGACTGGGAAATCAATAAAATTGCAATTGCCAGCAGGCCAATCTTTTTCATATTACTAATTTTAAAATTATCTCTAAATTTTATTCAACGAGTACCTTTCCGGTCATTTCTTGCGGGATGTCCATTCCCATCATTGCAAGAATTGTAGGTGCAACGTCAGCAAGAATGCCGTTGCTGACTTTGTTAAACCTGTCGGATACAATAATGCAAGGAACCGGATTGAGTGAGTGAGCGGTATTTGGCGAACCATCTGGATTGACAGCATTATCAGCATTGCCATGGTCGGCAATAATCATTACCTCATAGCCATTGGCTTTGGCTGTATCAACTACTTCATGCACACATTGGTCAACAGCGGCAACAGCTTTTAAAATTGCCTCGTATATCCCGGTATGCCCCACCATATCACCATTGGCAAAGTTGAGGCATACAAAATCGACCTCCTGTTTTTCTAATTCCTTTACAATAGCATCCTTCACAAGGAAGGCACTCATTTCTGGTTGCAAATCGTAGGTGGCTACTTTGGGTGAAGATTTCAAGATTCTCTTTTCATTCTTAAACTCTTTTTCCCTGCCTCCTGAAAAGAAAAATGTAACATGAGCATATTTCTCGGTCTCAGCTATCCTGATCTGCTTTTTACCGGCCTCAGCAAGTTTTGCACCAAGTGTATTTTCTACGTTGTCTTTTCCATAAATAACCTTGATACCCTTGAAAGAGTTATCATAGTTGGTCATGGTATAATACTGCAAATCCAGGGTATGCATCCCATGTTCATGAAAATTTTGTTGGGTCAGTGCAGTGGTGATCTGTCGCAGACGATCCGTTCTGAAATTGAAACAAATAACCACATCGCCTTCTTTGATATTTCCAACAGGCTGATCATTGCCATCAACCATCACAATAGGTTTAATGAATTCATCTGTCACACCTTCATCATATGATTTTTGCATGGATTGCAAGATATCGGTTGAATGTTCACCCTCTCCATTTACCATTAAGTCATAACCTACCTTTACCCTCTCCCACCGTTTGTCGCGATCCATGGTGTAGTAGCGGCCAACAAGTGAAGCAATTTTACCGTTTGATTGTTCCAAATGACCAAGTAGATTTTTTACGAAACCCTTTCCACTTTTGGGATCGGTATCGCGGCCATCAGTAAGGGCATGGATAAAAACATTTTTCAAGCCATAATCCATGGTTAAATCACAAAGTTTATTCAAATGTGTAGCCATCGAATGTACGCCACCATCAGAAACAAGGCCTATGAAATGGACACTCTTTTCATGATCTTTGGCAAAATTAAAAGCTTCGACCAATTGAGGATTTTGTGCTATTGAGTTGTCTTTAATTGCCCTGTTGATCTTCACCAGGTCCTGGTATACGATACGTCCGGCACCAATATTAAGGTGGCCAACTTCCGAGTTGCCCATCTGACCGTCGGGTAATCCAACATTTTCGCCCGAAGTCAACAACTCAGAAGTTGGGTACTTCTGCATCAGGCTGTCTATGTATGGGGTATTCCCGTTAAAAATCACATCCGATTTCGAATGATCTCCTTTCCCCCATCCATCGAGGATCATTAACAATACTTTTTTCCTGTTATCTATATTCATCGTTCTATTAAAATCTATTTAGTTAATAACCAAAAAAGAGTGATTAAGTTTTAAATATTACTCTCTTTTGAAGTGTACAGCAGTATAAGTCTGAATTAGCAATGGCTAGTGCAAAATCTTAAAAACCATCTCCCGCATAATCTCACCATCTTCCATAGGGGCACTTTCCACACCTTTCGATTTCAGGTCGTACTCACGCAACACCGAAAATACCTGCCTCAGTTTTTGGGTGGAATATTTATTAGCTGCCATTCGATAATCTTTTACAAAAAAGCGGTTAATTGAAAGCTGGGCTGCTAAATTATTCTCTGATTTGTCTTTAAGAAAATGAAAAAGGAAAAGTTTTCGGAAATAGGCAAATAAAACAGAAATCACCATTATGACGGAATGCTCTTTTGGATTGGACCCAAAGTAATTGATGATCCGGTTTACTTTTAAAATGTCCCTTTTCCCCAGTGCATTTTGAAGCTCAAAAATATTGTAATCCTTGCTTATTCCAATATGCTCCTCAATTATATCAGGAGTAATTTCAGTACCTTTTTCCAGATTGATCTCAAGTTTTTCAAGCTCATTTTCAATTTTCGAAAGGTCATTTCCCAGGTTTTCAGCCAGTACAATGCTTGTAGGTTGTGAAATCCGGAAACCTTTATCACGTAACACACCAACAATCCATTCGGGCACCTGGTAATCCCAAAGTTTTTTCGATTGAAAATACACACCTGCTTTACCCAGCAATTTAGCAAACTCGGTGCGTCCATCCACCTTTTTGTATTTGTAGTCGAAAACCAATATGGTGGATTTAGCAGGATTTTTCAAGTATGATTTTAACAACTCGTTCCTCTCGATGTTTTTGAGGTTTTGTGCTTCGCGAACAATCACAAGCCGGTAGTTCCCGAAAACAGGATACTCCTTTGCAAGCGAAACAATATCAACAATTGAGGTATCTCGCCCATAAACAATTACCTGGTTAAAATCCTTTTCACTTTCTGTGAGGACAGTATTCTCTATGAATTTACTGATTTTATCTATGAAATAGGGTTCCTCGCCCGAGAGAAAATAAATGGGATGATAAATTTTATTCTTTAAATCCTCCAGAATGTTTTCGTAATTCATACAACGAAGTGATTATCTATGATTAAAACCTCAGGTGTTTTACTGTTACCCTATCTTCGATCATTTGTTTGAGAGATTCGATCCCAATTTTTATATGTTCCTCCACATAATTTTTTGTTACTACCTGGTCGCTTGTTTCGGTTTTAACCCCAGTAGAAATCATGGGTTGATCCGAAACCAAGAGCAATGCTCCTGTTGGAATCTGGTTGTAAAAACCAACCGTAAAAATGGTTGCCGTTTCAAGGTCAATGGCCATGCAACGTGTTTTGCGCAAATGTTTTTTAAATTTTTCATCATGTTCCCATACCCGTCGGTTCGTGGTATAAACTGTACCAGTCCAGTAATCACGGCCATGCTCACGAATGGTTGTTGAGATGGCTTTCTGCAAACTAAAAGCTGGCAAAGCCGGTACTTCAGATGGAAAATAGTCGTTTGAGGTTCCTTCACCCCGTATGGCAGCGATGGGAAGAATTAAATCACCCAGTTGGTTTTTCTTTTTCAGCCCACCACATTTGCCCAAAAATAAAACAGCTTTGGGTTTTATGGCACTTAATAAATCCATTATTGTTGCTGCATTGGCACTGCCCATGCTAAAATTGATCATGCTCATGTTTCCTGCAGTAGCACTGGGCATAGAGCGGTCTCGTCCGACGATCTCCACATTGTGCCATTCAGCAAACAGATCGAGATATTTGGTAAAATTAGTTAGAAGAATATAATCTCCAAAGTCTTCCACCTGCGTTCCGGTGTACCGTGGCAGCCAGTTCGATACGATATCTTTCTTTGTTTTCATTGGCTAGCTATAGTATATTTTAATGTGCAAAAGTAAATTAAACTAATGATAATGTTAAATTTGGCAATGAAACTAATACCAGAATTAAGTCATGGAAATCCTCAACCTGCCACCGATAGAATACAAAACAAGGGATAGGCAAGGGCAAACCGAGATATTTGATATTGTAAGGAAAAAATATATTTTGCTTACTCCCGAAGAATGGGTCAGACAAAATTTTATTCAATACCTGATTGTTCAAAAAGGATTTCCTCAATCATTGATCGCTGTTGAGCATTCTTTAAGTGTGAACAAGATGAAAAAAAGAGCAGATATCGCGGTTTTCGGCACAAAAGGCCAGGCGCTGCTCATCGTTGAATGTAAGTCCAGTACGGTAAAAATAAGTCAAAAAGTATTCGACCAGGTGGCCAGATACAATATGACACTAAAGGTAAAATATTTGGTGATTACCAATGGCCTGGAGCATTATGCATGTCAGGTTGATCTTGAAAATAAAACCTATTTGTTTTTACAGGAAATTCCGGACTTTGAACAGATCAAAAATAGTTAAGGGTGACTAGCATCAAAAATCTAACCTCTGAAATCTTTATCCGAGTGCTTTTTTGAGCGCTTTAATTTCCTCAACCTTTTCGGGATTCCCCGAATTTTCATAGGAAAAAATCAGGTTATTAAACACGCGTGATAGAATGGTGATATTATCGCATGGTACATAATACGGATCGTTGTCTTCCAGTTTTAGCTGACGAATAAAAAGTTCGACTTCACGCCTGGTAAATACAGCTCCCTTGTTGAAAGCATTGATATAAAACTGTACTTCATCTCGCGTAAAAGGGTAATCCTTGTGATAGAGTCTATCAGTATATCCCATAATAAAATTCTGAGGCAGGTTGATTCCATAAACTGGAACCCTGAGGCTTTGAGACACAATCATGAAAATGATACTTAATGAAATTGGATTACCCTTTTTGGTCTCAAGAATGTCTTTAAGATAAGAATTTTGAGGAGCATGCAAATTGGACTTATTCCCCGTAAACTTGTGTACATCAAAAATAATATGATTGATGACCTTGATTTTTTCAAGCGGAGTAAGATTTTGATTCAGTTCAAGCCAGACATCCTGTATGATTGAAGCAACTTGATCGATGAGCTTCTTTTCGTCCAGGTCGGGATATTGGTACTTAGAAACAAGAATAAATCCCTTGAGTAAATCATCAGCATTGTTTGTGCGCCAACTAAGCAATTCGTTATAAAGTTTTTCAAGTTGAATCTCATGGATGATATCTTCGATTCGAGATTGAATGTTACTATCAAACGAATGGTCCCAGGCATTTTCAAGAAAAGGGATGGCCTCTTCCCCATAAGAAAAAAACTTATCCTTGATTTTTCCAAAAATCTCGGTATCCGGCTCATCAAGCAAGCTTATCAATGCTTCGAGTTCCTTATTTTTATTGGACAGTGCCATTAAAATTCTGTCATTTTAATTATTGAGTACAACTTGACCTGAATAGATTCCAGGCAAAAATACACATTATATGCTCGCTTTAATTTTTCTTTAAGGGGCTTTTAAATTTTTATACTTTTGGCTTCTCGTTTTTAAAAGCAAATTCCAAAGTTCATTTTTTTTGTCATTATTTTGAATAAATCATGGTAAAATCCTATCAAAACAGTTTGTCATTTGAATAAGTCAATTTTTACTTGCGCGATACTTCTGGCCGTTTTACAGATTCACCTATTTGGACAGGACAATAATATGTCAACCCTGCAGGAAGAGTTTGTGTTTGAAATGTTACCTGTCATAAGAAAAGTTAACGCAGAAATTACCGATCAGAGGAAATTCGCAAATGAGATTATTCAAAAGCTCCAGCAGCAAGCCAATCTTTCCAACCAGGAAAAGAACGACTTCATTCGTTTACTCAGATATTACAGGATGAATCCAGATGTTTCAGTTGATTCGATGGTATGTTCACCCGAATGTCTGGATGAGCTTTTTCTTAAAATTGATATTATCCCCGAAAAAATAGCACTTGCCCAGGCAGCCATCGAATCCAGTTGGGGAAGGTCCAGGTTTGCGAGAGAAGGGAACAGCTACTTTGGCATCCGATGCAGAAGGCCGGGTTGTGGACTAGAGCCAGAGCAGGCCGCAAATGAAGGCTTTTATGTAAGGAGCTATCAATCGTTAATGGAAGGTGTGAAGCACTACGCAAAGTTTTTAAACGCAGGGAGATATTATGATGATTTCCGTAAGCGAAGAAAAGTCAGTCGATCGAATGGAAATGAGTTAGATCCTCTTTACATTGTTGAAGGATTACAAATGTATTCGGTTAAGAGGGACGCTTACATTAATAGTCTAAAAACCATAATAATGTATAACTTCGCTAACTTATAAAATCAATACTGTATGTACACATCTAAGAAACCATATTGCTATCTTTCTTTTGTTTTTCTTTTGTTTTTTATTGTTTCCTGTGGTGGTGGTAAAACAGTTGAATACAACGAAGAGGAGATGAAAACCATTAAGGCTCTGCCTGATACCCATATCGAATTTATCGTCAATTTTTATCCCGGTGTGGTAGAGGCCAACAAACGGGTCATTGAACAGCGGGATCAACTTATCGAATATAAATCAGCTTACCCAGGTTCAATTAATAAAAGCCGGAAGCTGAAAAGGCTCAATGCAATGGCAGATGAGTATCGACTAACTGACAGCTTGTTCACAGAAAATTTGACAGAAAATGAATTTCATTCCCGAATGGATAAGTTAATGCTCAGGGTGGATATCATTCCTGAAAAGTTAGTGCTGGCTCAGGCAATTATCGAATCGGGATGGGGCAGTTCAAAATACTCAAAATCCATCAACAACTATTTTGGCATTCACTGCCACACTCCGGGCTGTGGCGAACCACCTTCAGCTGTCGAGAATCCAAAGTTCTGGGTGAAATCCTTTCCGGACATTGAAGCATGTGTTGAGGAATATATTTGGTTGTTGAACATCGGATTTGCCTACGACGACCTGAGGGAAATACGGTTAGAATTACGTAAGGAAAATAAGCCCCCCAATGCAATGGAAATGGCCAGGGGGCTTGAAAGGTATTCTGAGAAAGGCACCGAATACATCACTTTAGTCCGTTCGATTATTAAAAACTACCTGCCCAAAAATTTGGATGCATTTGTTGATTACCATCAAAACAAACCAACCGTATAGAACATACCTGAAACTACATTATCAGACTCTTTTTAAACGACCCTAAGGTACTACACCTCAACTTATTTAATTATTTAAATAACATTATATTTGCGCCAAACTTCAATTCATTTCATTAAATAAAATATTTTTGGCACATTAATTTAAATTATACTTTCCAATTATGAGAAATATTTAATTCGTATAAAGTGTTGTAATTCATTCTTTTCGATGATTTTAACAAGAATTCGTTTTTAGTATGGCTCAAAATACCGGGAGGATAGCTAACAATATTGAAAAAAAAGAATAACTTTAACGAATTATTATTCAACAATTAAAATCAAGGACCTAACACCTGATCAAATAAAACTTAATCCGAACTAACGTTTATTCTTAATTAATATCAATTGTAATGAGAAATTTTTACAGTTCTTTATTGCTGATAGCAGCAATACTTATCCTTAACCTGCAAAGTTATACGCAGGAAACAAAATACACAAACAATTGGGGCGAACAGGGAATCAGCATGAAAACCGTAAGTACGGAAGGCTTGAGCCTGAATTATTCAATGCCTGAAATTTCGTTTGAAGACCTGGATATTGAAGGTGAGCAAATGAAATCAGTTAAGCTGCCCGGCGTTTTCCTTCCAAACAATGCAGGTGCACCTGATTTACCCGGAATCAGCAGGTACGTCGCCATTCCGCAAGGGGCGAATGTGACGATGAATATTATTTCAAGTCGGACAGAAGTTTTAAAAAACCAGAATATTGCACCTGCACCGGTGATCCCTCTGGATACCGACCCGGGCCCGATGCACTATGAAAAAGACAGCAGGATCTATTCAACAAATGGTTTTTATCCGGAGAACCCTGTCATCATTTCCAAAAAAACTGAGATACGTGGCGTAGATGTGGTAATGCTTGGCATTACTCCATTCCAGTACAATCCTGTTACTAAGGAACTCATAATATACAGGGACATGGAAGTTGAGCTGGTTTTTGATGGGGGAAATGGAATAGTTGGAGAACAAAGATTGAGAAGCCGCTGGTGGGACCCTATAGTAAAAGGTGCCGTAATAAATGCTGATATCATTCCCGAAATCGATTTTAACCTTCACAACCCTTCACCTACTGATACTCCCGATTTTGAATACCTCATCATATCACCTGATCAATCCGAATTCCTGGCGTGGGCCGATTCGATTAAAAAATTCAGAACACTTCAGGGGATCAAAACCGGTGTTGTTACAACAACAGATATTGGCGGCAATACCACTACAGCCATCGAAACCTATGTAAACAATGCATATAATTCCTGGTCAGTTCCTCCATCAGCGGTACTCATTTTAGGTGATTACAGTACTGGTACAACAGGAATAACATCCTATACTTATACACACCCAGCAAGCTACCCCGATTTTGTTTCGGACAACAGGTTTGCAGATGTGTCTGGTAATGAACTACCAGATATTGTATTTGCACGTATTACTGCAAACAATGCTTCTCAACTGGAGGTCATGATATCTAAATTCCTTGATTATGAAAGAAATCCACCAACAAACCCTGACTTCTATGACCATCCCATTACTGCCCTTGGCTGGCAAACTGAAAGATGGTTCCAGATTTGCTCTGAAGTAGTTGGTGGCTATTTAAAGAATTCGCATGGCAAAAACCCGGTAAGAATTAATGCGGTTTATAGTGGAAACCCCAGCACTGACGCCTGGTCCTCAGCAAGCAACACTACTACAGTACTCAATTATTTTGGGCCCAATGGCTTAGGATACATACCGGCAACTCCACAGGAGCTTGGTGGATTTTCAGGTGGTACAGGTTCACAGGTAATTAATGCCATTAATGACGGCTCCTACCTGCTTCAACACAGAGATCATGGAAACTATAGTGGGTGGGGCGAACCCTCCTTTAATACCTCAAGTATTAATTCACTCAATAATGTAAACAACGAACTGCCATTTATTTTCTCCATTAACTGCCAAACGGGAGCCTTTCACCGGTCAAGTGAATGCTTTGCCGAGAAATTCCACCGTCACACTTATGGTGGCCAAAACAGTGGCGCCCTGGGACTTATTGCTGCTACCGAAGTGTCCTATTCATTTGTGAACGACACCTATGTTTGGGGAGTTTTTGATAACCTTCATCCGGATTTTATGCCGGGATATTCTACCCAATTTCCAAACTCATTTGTAATGCCGGCATTCGGCAATGCAGCCGGAAAGCACTTTCTATCTCAATCAAGCTGGCCATACAACTCTGGTGATAAACAGATAACCTACAGACTATTTCACCACCATGGCGATGCATTTATGACGCTATATACCGAAGTTCCTCAAAATTTAACTGTTTCACACCTTAATGTTTTACAGGCAGGTTTAACCAGTTATAGTGTTACCGCGAATTCTGGAGCTTTTATTGCACTTACCGTAAATGAAGATATTATTGGGACAGCCAATGGTACAGGATCACCTGTTAACATTACAATCCCTGCACAAAACCCTGGTGATGTATTAACAGTTACCGTTACTCAACAAAATTATTACCGTTATTCTTCCAATGTTGAAGTTGCAACTGAAGGGCTTTTTGCTCAATTTTCAGCTGATAATACAACCCCATGTTTGGGTGAATCAGTCAATTTCACCGACCTTTCTTTTGGTTCGCCAACATCATGGAATTGGTCCTTCCCCGGAGGTTCGCCCAATTCTTATTCAGGACAATATCCACCAGCCATACAATACAACTCAGCCGGAACCTATGATGTAATCCTATCCATCACAGATGGAACGGAAACTGATATTGAAACGAAAACCGGGTACATTACTGTTTCTGGTATTACAGCAGATTTTATGGGATCACCTACAACAGTTGTAACAGGAAATTCGGTAAGCTTTACAGATAATACAAGCTGCAACCCCATTTCCTGGAGTTGGTCGTTCCCCGGAGGAACTCCTTCTTCATCATCAGATCAAAATCCGGTTATAACTTATAATTCGATAGGTTCTTATTCAGTAACTTTGGTGGCCACAAATGCTTCCGCTACAGATACCAGGACAAAAACGGATTATGTCACCGTTAGTCCGCCAAATTATTGCTCTCCAACGGCTGACTGTTCATATGGCGATGGATTTACTGATTTTATCTTCGATGACATATCTAACCTTAACAGCGGATGTAGCTCGAATGGTTATGGTGATTTTACCAATATGAGCACAAACATTGAAGGTGGAAAAACATACACCATTCAATGGGAAACAGACTATAGTGACCAGGATGCCTGTTTGTGGATCGACTTTGATTATGACGGAGAATTTGAAGATTCTGAAAGGCTGATCACCGACTTTAACCTGGTAAATGTTAACCAGCTCTATAGTGTTAACATCGACATACCTGCAGACGCTCCAATTGGTGAAAGAAGACTAAGGATACGTGCTAACTGGCAAAATTCATCAACTAATCCTTGTGGAGATTTTTCCTATGGTGAAACAGAAGACTACACAGTAATCATTTCATCCCCAGCTGTGGAAGCTGGCTTTATTGCAACTCCAACGACCATTTGTGAAGTAGAAGAAATTCAATTTACTGATCAATCAACAGGAGATGTAGTTTCGTGGGCATGGGAATTTGAAGGTGGTACACCAGCAAATTCCAGTGAACAAAACCCATCAATTAAATATAACAATTCCGGAAGTTTTGATGTCTCACTTACTGTCCAGGGCAGCAACAACCAGGACTTGTTAACGAAAACAAATTTTATAAACGTTAATTCAACACCTGCAAAAGCCGCTACACCTCAAGGTTTGAGCATGCTTTGCCAGGGTACATCACAATCCACATATACAACATCTGGTGCTCCCGGGGCAACATCCTACCAATGGATGATTACCCCGCCAACAGCAGCAGTTTTGTCAGGAATAGGCAATACAATTTTGGTATACTGGAGCGCACAATTCAGTGGTGAGGCCACCCTGTCAGTTATTCCAGTAAATGCCTGCGGTAATGGGGAACAGTCTGATCCAATTACGATAACAGTCAATCCTACACCTCAGCTTACATGTCTTGCAGATTTTTCAGTTTGCATAAACGAACCGGAATTTATAGTCTCAGGAGCAAGCCCTACCGGAGGAACCTATACAGGATCAGGAATGGTTTCGGATAAATTCTTCCCTGATGTAGCAGGCGAAGGAACTCATGAAATAATTTACACATGGGCGGATGGTGCCGGATGTGAATCGGAATGTAACTTCTATATTACTGTAAATCCATTACCTTCCTTAATTTGCCCTGGCGACTTTGCAGTCTGTATCGATTATGGATCTATCGACCTTTCATTGAACACATCGCCCCAGGGAGGTGTTTTCGAGGGAACGGGAATGGAAGGCAATTATTTTAATTCTCAGTTGGCAGGCCAGGGGATTCACCAAATCACCTACGAATACACAGAAACCAATGGTTGTACAAATACATGTAGCTTTTTTGTTACAGTGAACTCTTTGCCAGATGTTATTTGTCCTCCGGACATTGAGGCATGTATCAATGAAGTGCCTTTCGATCTAATGGGTGCAAGTCCTTCCGAAGGAATTTATTCAGGAACTGGAGTAATAAACAATGTATTCGATCCGGCAATGGCTGGCCCGGGAATATTCGAGATTTTTTATACCTACCTTGATGAAAGTGGATGTGAAAATGATTGCTTCTTTAGTATTACAGTGAATCCTTTACCGGAAGCTGCAGGTCAAATTTCCGGAAGCACAAATGTCTGCCAGGGTGTTGAAATCGACTATTCAACAGAGGAAATAGTGTTTGCCGAAAGTTATGAGTGGATACTCGACCCGGCAGAAGCCGGAACCATAACAAATAATGGTAATTCCTGCTCTGTATTATGGGATGAAAATTATGCCGGTGATGCCACTTTAGTTGTGAGCGGTGTAAACTTTTGTGGAAATGGTGAATGGTCAGTAAGTTATTCTGTTGCTGTTTTTAATTGCAATGCAACTGGTTTACCACCGGGATGGGATTTCAGTTTAAATTCATCTCAGCATACCATCCTTATTCCTTCAGGTGCCAATCCCAATATTTTTGGTGAACATTTGCAAGCAGGCGATTTTATAGGCGTATTCCACATTGACAATGGCGTTGAGAAATGTGCGGGTGCCATCGAGTGGTTCCCCCAGGATAATAAAACTATTATGGCTTTTGGAGATGATGTTACAACTCCTGAAAAAGACGGTTTCGACATCGGGGAATTCATTATCTGGAAACTGTATGACATCAGTGAGAATGAAGAACATCCGGCCATCACATTTTATGACAACACCTTCCCTCAATTTGACGGAACGTTTGAACCCTTTGGCCTTTCAAAACTTATTTCACTGCAAGCCTTCCTTCAGCAAAGCCTTATACTTCCTGAAGGGTGGAGCGGTTTTTCACTTCCCATGATCCCACTCAACCCGGATTTGTATGAAATTTTTGCTGATATTATTAATGAGCTCATAATTTTACAAAACAATGATTATGTATTCTGGCCATTGCAGGGAGTTAATACTTTCCCGGGATGGACTGAAACAATTGGTGCACAGATAAAAATGTCGCAGGACGTCATGCTTACAGTACCGGGAATTCCTGAAGAAGAAAATGACATAATACTCCCGGCCGGATGGTCATTCCTTCCGATTTCAAGCCAGTGTAATATTGATGCCGATGACTTATTTATGCCATTTATCGATAAGCTCGACGTGGTTAAATCGGTGGCAAGTTTCCAGGTGTACTGGCCAGCCATGTCGATTTACACACTATCTGTTTTGGAGCCGGGTGTCAGTTATCTGATCAAACTATCAGAACCTGTAACACTTGTTTTTCCTGAATGTACCGACTCAAAGCCTTCACATGAAAAACCAGTTATACCACACACATGGCAAATGGTAAAACCAACTCCGGCAACCCATATGGTAATGATTGATGCACAAAATTTGACCAACCTGCAAGCTGGCGATTTTGTTGGATCATTTACTGAAAACGGGATCTGTACTGGATGCGTCCGCCTTGAAGATACACCAGTTGCATTAACCATATTTGGCGATGACTTGTTAACTCAGGAAAAAGATGGAATGTTTGAAAATGAAGAAATTCATTTCAAGGTGCTTTATCCTGAAACTGGCGAAGAGGTTGTTATTACTACACAATTTGATGAGAATTTACCCGATTACTCTGGTCAGTTTAAAACAAATGGTATTTCAGCCTTTAAGGAATCCTACAATGGAACCAGTGGCATTAATGATAGTTTTAACCAGCTTTCGATTTACCCAAATCCCACAAACGGAAAATTCATGGTTTCAGGTTTAGCAGGAATTGAATCACTTACGATTACCAATATGCATGGACAGGAAATTATCAACATCCAGCTCACAAGCAACCAGTCGTTTGAAATTGATTTGAGCAATGTACAAAAGGGTGTATATTTCCTCAATGCAGCTGGCCAGTCCGGAAGGGTGATTCGAAAAATCGTTGTAAGGTAAACACTCTACCTACAACAAATATAAATAGTAAATTGATCAAGAACCAATATTTAAAATTTATCTGTCATGAAAAATCTTAAACATTTATTAATATTTCTGACAATATTTTCGTTTGTCTCACCAGGTATAACTTTCGCACAGGAGGCACCTCAATACCCAACAGAAATCATCCGGGCAACTTATTTCGATACAACTCCTCCATTGCGCGATATGGAGTTAATTGAACCCGGAATTAGAAAAAGGGAGTGGAAAGACAATGTGATAAAAAATCACATGGGTTTTAAAGAAGATATAAAAAACATGCCCCCACCCAAAGGACCTGATCCAGTGATTCAAGACAAGAATGGTAGCAAATCGTCAAGAAATATTGGAGCCAACTTTGATGGCGTGAGCAACCTGAGTGGTGTTGCACCACCGGATACAGATGGTGACGTTGGCCCAAATCACTACATGCAAATGGTTAACCTGGCTTTTGCCATCTATGATAAAAATGGGAGCCTTCTTTACGGGCCTGCTGACAACAGTACAATTTGGGACGGATTTGTCGGTTCGTGGACGGGCACTAATGATGGTGATCCCATTGTATTATATGACGAACAAGCCGATAGATGGATGGCCAGCCAGTTTGCAATCAGCACAAGCGATGGCTCCCAATGGATGTTAGTGGCCATTTCTCAAACTGCCGATCCTTTGGGGTCGTGGCACCGATACGCGTTCGAATTTACTTACATGCCAGATTATCCCAAATTTGGCATTTGGCCCGATGGATATTACCTTTCTGTAAACCAATTTGAAAAAGTGGGTAGTTCGTACACCTGGAAGGGTGCCGGAGCATGTGCCCTTAACCGGGATAAAATGATAGCCGGTGACGCCTCAGCCGAAATGGTATTTTTTAACCTGGGCACAGCTTATGGTAGTTTATTACCTGCTGATTTTGATGGCCCAACTCCTCCACCGGATGGAGCCCCGAACTATTTTACAGCTGTTGAACCAGGAGTTTTGCAATTGTGGGAGCTTAATGTAGACTGGGCAAATACATCTAATTCAACGATTACAAAAAAACCTGATATTTCTGTTTCAAGCTACAGCACCGGTGGATTTACCATTAATCAACCTGGTACTTCACAAACCCTTGACAACCTGGCCGACAGGTTGATGTACCGCTTGCAATACCGAAATTTTGATGGATACCAGGCGATGGTAACCAACCATACAGTAAATAACGGAAGCGGTAGTGCCGCAGTAAGGTGGTATGAGTTACGGAAGACTGGCTCAAGTTGGGGCCTTCACCAGGAGGGGACCTACAGCCCCGACAGTGACCATCGATGGATGGGTAGTATTGCTATGAACTCTTCCGGAGACATTGCCATCGGGTATTCTGTATCAAGTAGCACCACATATCCGTCGATACGCTTTGCAGGCCGGAACAATGGTGACCCTCTGGGACAAATGACTTTTATAGAAACATCAATTTTTGAGGGGACATCATCTCAAAGTGGAGTTAGCCGCTGGGGGGATTATAGCATGATGTCTGTCGATCCTGAAAACGATTTGACATTCTGGTTTACCACCGAATACACCAGCGGAAGCTGGAACTGGCGCACCCGTATTACATCTTTTGACATTACTCCACTGGGACCAAACCTCAAATATCTCAGCCACTCAGTTGACGATTCACAGGGAAACAACAACGGAAAAATTGATCCTGGTGAAACCGTAAACCTGGAGATTACCGTTCAAAATAACGGTTCTGAAAATATGAACAATGTAACAGGTATTCTCTCCGAATCCAGCACTTACATTACTGTCACTACTTCCCAGCCCCAATCATTTGGAAACATTGCTATGCAGGGCACTTCACAAGCTTCATTTACCATCATAGCTGCAGGAAACACCCCGGTTGGAGAAGTAATCGAAATGTTACTGCATCTTGAGGCGACTGGTGGCCATTCATTTGATGATAATTTTGATATTACAGTCGGACAGCCTGATATTGTGATTATCGACCTGGATGGAACCAAAACTTCCGGGCCAAATATGGAAGCATCCATTGAAAATTTAGGCCATGCTGTTGATTATACTACTTCAATCCCTTCCAGTTTAAGCGCTTATAATCTTGCTTTTGTGTGTCTTGGTATTTATAGCGAGAACCATATTCTTAATTCAACAGAAGGACAAACTCTGGCAGATTTTGTAAACGGTGGTGGAAAGTTATATATGGAAGGTGGTGATACCTGGAATTATGATAGTCAGACCACAGCACACAGCCTGTTTAATATCGATGGAACCGCCGACGGTACAGGTGACCTGGGTACTATCCTCGGACAAAGTGGAACTTTTACTTCAGGAATGAGTTTTTCATACACCAGCCAAAATGAATATATAGATCATCTTGAACCCATTTCACCTGCGTTTACAATTTTTGCGAACCAAACGCCTGCTTATGGTTGCGCTGTGGCCCATGATGCCGACAGCTATAAAACAATTGGTACCTCATTCGAATTTGGAGGCATGGGTTCTACTACAAACCAGGATGAGGTAATGGAGAAATACCTGGAGTTTTTCGAAATGATTGTACAACCAGGAACTCCCGAAATATCGGTAAATCCGCAATCACTTAACCAGAGCCTGACTCCCGGACAAACATCATCACAAACTATTTCAATCTCAAATACTGGTTCTGCAACCTTAGACTTTAGCACACAGATTGATTATTTAAATCCCGAAATCGGATGGATGGAAGTAAGCCCGACTAGTGGAAATATTTCAGCCACTTTATCACAACAGCTGAGTGTAGATTTTAACGCAAGCGGACTTGACCCGGGTACATATACAGCAAACATCCTGGTAAATAGTAACGACCCCGAAAATGCACAGGTGGAAATTCCTGTAACACTCGAAGTATTTACTGAGCTGATCGCTGACTTTGAAGCCAATGTTACTACGATTTTTGTCGGAGAAAGCGTTGACTTTACTGATATGTCGGTCGGTGGACCAACAAACTGGAACTGGTCATTTACCGGTTCAGCTACACCCACTTCAACTGCGCAAAACCCGGGTAATATAGTTTACAACAACGCGGGGGCATTTAATGTTAGCCTCACCATCTATAAAAGTTCTTCGATGGATACTGAAACCAAATCAAACTATATCACTGTAAATGTTGTACCACAGGTAATAGCAGATTTTGAAGCAAATACAACAACTATTTATGAGGGAGAAAGTATTGATTATACCGACCTTTCTACAGGTGGGCCAACAAACTGGAACTGGTCGTTCGAAGGAGCAGCTAACCCTACCTCAACCGCACAAAATCCCGGTGGAATTGTTTATAATAATGCAGGTATATTTAATGTCAGCCTTACCATTTACAAAGCTTCTTCTTCTGATACAGAAACCAAAACGGATTATATTTCAGTGAACGTGATTCCTTACCCTGTTGCAGATTTTGATGCCAGTGAGACAGTAATCTATCAGGGTACAACAATAGATTTTACTGATCTTTCGATAAACAATCCAACAAGTTGGGCATGGACATTTGAAGGAGCTGAAACCACTTCTTCAAACCTACAAAATCCCAACGGAATTGTTTACAACACCACTGGTTCGTTTGATGTATCCTTAAGCATTGCCAACGGTTTTGGTACGGATACCGAAACCAAAACAGATTTTATTACAGTAAATGTAATCCCTCTTCCGGTGGCTGAATTTGAATCCAGCGAAACGATAATATATGAAAGAGAATCTATAAATTTCACGGATTTATCTACCAACAATCCTACGAGTTGGGTATGGACATTTGAAGGTGCTGAAACTGCTTCATCTGTATTGCAAAACCCAGGTGAAATTGTATATAACAGTGGCGGTACTTTTGATGTTACGCTAACAGTTACAAATAATTTTGGTACGGATACTGAAACCAAAACTGAATATATCACTGTAAATGTGATTCCAATTCCGGTTGCGGACTTTGAAGTCAGCGAGACTATAATTTATCAAGGAGAATCCGTCGATTTCAATGACTTGTCTACCAACAATCCTACTTCCTGGGCCTGGTCGTTTGAAGGTGCAGAAACTACATCATCCCTTTTGCGAAACCCAACTGGAATCGCGTACAACTCTCCTGGAGTGTTTGATGTCAGCCTGACAGTTACCAATGATTTTGGCACGGATTCTAAAACTAAAACCGATTACATCACGGTTAATGTGATCCCGCTCCCCGTAGCAGACTTCGAGGCTGGTGAAACTGTAATTTACCAGGGTGGATCGATCAATTTTACTGATCTTTCATCAAATGATCCTACAAGTTGGGTTTGGACCTTCGAAGGATCAGAAACCGCTTCATCTAATCTGCAGTACCCGGCTGGAATTGTTTACAATACCATAGGTGATTTTGATGTTACACTAACTATCACCAATGCCTTTGGTACCGATACTGAAACCAAAACAGATTATATTTCTGTTAATGTGATCCCACTTCCGGTAGCGGACTTTGAGGCAGATGAAACAGTGATTTACCAGGGTGGATCCATAGATTTTACTGATCTTTCAACAAAC